>Ga0209197_1000319_pt1 | contig 34958 bp, 37 predicted proteins | sample COGITO_mtgs_1105_4_FD_184802 | JGI IMG/M metagenome (GOLD analysis project Ga0209197, IMG submission 184802) | Pelagic marine microbial communities from North Sea - COGITO_mtgs_110512 (SPAdes) (version 2) | ecosystem: Environmental > Aquatic > Marine > Epipelagic ... | reverse complement strand
GTAGCAACAATATTCCAACCAGCATAAGCATCAGGATAATCTGGAATACGACGAGGCATACCAGCTAAACCTAAAAAGTGCATTGGGAAGAAAGTTAAATTTACTCCAATAAAAGTAATCCAGAAATTATTTACTTTTTATAACTTAAAATAAAAGCATTAATAGCAAAAATGAAATATAATCTAGCATCTACATATTGCCCGAAAATATGCCATAAACCAACAAATGCAACAAAAGAACTAACACCCATTAACATAACAAAAGCATAATGATATAAATAACCAGATTGCATTTTAGATACTGTTTGACTACCTTGTGAAATAACATTAGAAATACCATAAGGACCAAACATTTCTATAAGACCACGGTCTATCGCTTTATAACTAGTATGGTAACCAAAATATAACGATGGTTCAGAAACAAATTCATGGTACACTTTATCGAAAAACCATTTTCTATTTAAGAATACATAAATTTTTCTACCAATACTTGATATTTTTAACTGATATAAATTTTTAGATGCGAAGCTATATAAAATCATAGCTAATGCTGCTCCAGCCAAACTGAAACACACAGGTATTACTTTTATTGAATGTGGTATAAATTCTGCTTCAAGCATAATTAAATTATTAGGCAGATTAAATATAGCAGTACCCCAAAAATCAGTACCTACACCAATTAACATATCTTTAGTTAGATAACCAGCAAATATACTCCCAAAAGCTAATACTAATAAAGGTAATGCCATTGGTAAAGGAGAGTCATGAGCGTGTCTCATAATTGATTTAAATGAATTAGTTTCTGATAAGAAAGTTAAATAAATCAACCTGAAAGAATAAAAAGCAGTGAAGAAAGCAGAGATAGTACCTAACCAATGAGCAAAATGGCCACTTACAGTATATTTAGCATAAGCAAGTTCTAAAATTACATCTTTAGAATAAAAACCAGTTAGAAAAGGAAACCCCATTAAAGCTAATGAACCTATAACCATCATACCATATGTGAATGGAATTAATCTACGCAAACCACCCATTTTACGCATATCCTGTTCATCAGCCATAGCATGAATTACAGAACCTGCACTTAAAAATAGAAGTGCTTTAAAAAAAGCATGATTTGCTAAGTGAAAAATACCTACAGAGTAGTTAGATAACCCACAAGCGAATACCATATAACCTAATTGAGAACAGGTAGAGTATGCGATAACACGTTTTAGGTCATTTTGTACTAAACCAGTAGTTGCTGCAAAAAATGCAGTCATAGCACCTACCACGGTAACTACAATTAAAGCAAATGGTGCTAGTTCGAATAACGGTGAACAACGTGCAAGTAAAAAAACACCTGCAGTAACCATGGTCGCTGCGTGAATTAAAGCAGACACAGGTGTTGGACCTTCCATTGCATCAGGTAACCAAGTATGTAAACCTAATTGAGCAGATTTACCTACACTTCCTATAAATAGAAGAACACAAATAATACTATATGCTTCAAATTCAATATTAAAAAATACTAATTTTTCATTAACCATTGTAGGAGCCATTGCAAAAACAGTAGAGTAATCTACAGATTTAAAAACAAAAAATATACCAAATATACCTAAAGCTAAACCTAAATCACCAATCCTATTCATAATCATTGCTTTAATCGCAGCTTTATTTGCTTGTAATCTTGCAAACCAAAAGTTAATTAAAAGGTAAGAACAAAGACCTACACCTTCCCAACCAACAAACATTTGAATAAAGTTGTCTGCAGTAACTAAAATAATCATAAAAAAGGTGAAAAGAGATAAATAAGACATAAATCTAGGTAAATGCGGATCTCCACCCATATATTCGGTAGAGTATAAGTGTACTAAAGTAGAAACAAAACAAACTACACATAACATTGTAACAGTTAAACTATCAAATAATACACCCCAACTACAATGAAACATTTCAGAGTCCATCCATGTAAGTCCTGTTACATAACAAGGTGATCCGGCTAAACCCACTTCATAAAAGGTTATAGCACATAAAATGAAAGTAACAAATATGCAACTTGTTGTAATTCTAGTTGCTCCTTGAGGTCCTATATACCTACCAAAAAAACCAGCAGCTATAGCACTTAATAAAGGAAGTAATACAATAACTAAATACATCTAAAACTAAAAATTTGAGCTTTATTTTAATCTTATTAAAATATCGGATGAGGTGGGATTCGAACCCACGGTGTTTTTAAGACACGCCAGTTTTCAAGACTGGTACTTTCGACCACTCAGTCACCCATCCTTATGTGAATAATATAATTTGCGGGAATAGGATTTGAACCTATGACCTTCAAGACATGAGCCTGATGAGCTGACCGACCTGCTCTATCCCGCAATACCAAAGAAGGGACTTGAACCCTTACTCCAATTAAGAATCAGAACCTAAACCTGACGCGTATACCAATTCCGCCACTTTGGTATAAAATTTAAATGCGAATAATGAGACTCGAACTCATAACTCCTGCTTGGAAGGCAGGCCATTTACCAATTAATATTATATTCGCAGTAAATATTAATATATAAGCGAAAGAAGGGATTTGAACCCTCGACCTTAACCTTGGCAAGGTTACACTCTACCACTGAGTTACTTTCGCGAAAATTATTTATTTTATAAAAGGTATTTGAAAACTACTTAGTAATACAATAGCCTCTTTTTGTGTTTTTGCTGTAGTAACAATACTAATATCTAAAGGAGGTAAATCCTTAAATTTTTCATATTCTTGTTCTAATTCATGAAAAGCTAGTAAATCAACAATACGTAAATTTAAATTACCTTTTTGAGTAACTTGTCCTTTTCTTATACCATTAAAATAACGAATACGTGGTAAAGTCATAGAAACTAATTTTTCTAAAAAAGAAAATAAATTTTCCTTGTTTCTTAAATTAACTTTACAACCAACAATCATACCTTTACGAATTTTATATCTAATTAAATCCTTTTTTGATTTAGTAACTACTCCTTTTTGCCCAGTAACTAATTCTAAAGCTAATAATGGTGCTAATATTTTTTTAGTAGATATTACACTTTCTTTAATACCAAAATTTAAAGTAACGCTTTCTATTTTTGGTAAGGTTATACAATTAATATGTGATAATTTAGTTATTAAATCATATTGCACCACGTATTTATAATGACTTCTAAGTCTATTCATAATATTTTATTTTTTTAAGGGATCAAATTAAATGATGCTAGAAGCTAATGAAAGTAGTTTCGCATTTTTTAATTTTCGTAATTCATTTTGGACTGGACCAAAAATACGACTTCCAAGAAGTTGATCTTTCTCATTAATAATTAAAACAGCATTATCACCAAAACGTAAATGGTTACCATTTTTTCGATAAAACTCTTTTCTAGTTCGTACAATAACAGCCTTTAAGACCATACCTTTTGTAATTTTTGTTTTAACATTAGTTCCACTAGATTTTCGTAAAGATTTAACTGAAACTACAATTGTATCACCAATGCTTGCAAATTTTTTTCTAGAACCTCCTAATACTTTAATACATTGGACTATTTTAGCTCCTGAATTATCAGCTACTTTTAGTTTTGTTAGTTGTTGTATCATAATGTTTTTGATATTAATTTACGCCTGTAGCTCAATTGGATAGAGCACCGGATTTCGAATCCGTAGGTTACAGGTTCGAGTCCTGTCAGGCGTAAATATTTGTTAAAGAATTTAACCTCTTAATAAGTGTATATTCTCAACAGCAATAGTACCCCTTACTCGGTAGTAAACTACTAAAATTGCTAAGCCTATTGCAGACTCAGCAGCAGCTACTGTTAAAATAAGCACAGCGAAAAGCTGTCCGATTGCATCATCTAAATATACAGAATATAGAATAAAGTTGAAATTAACTGCTAATAGCATTAGTTCAACTGACATTAACATAATAAGAATGTTTTTTCGGTTTAAGACAATACCAGTAATACCTATTAAAAAAAGTATCATAGCAATTGTTAAAAAATTGATTATACCTACTGTCATATAATATTTTTATTTATTAGTGTGGTAATATGTTAAAACTGATAAGTATACCAGCAGTAAAGAAAAGCCATCCAAGTGATAATGGAAGAAAAATTTTCCAACCTAATCGCATTAATTGGTCATAACGGTATCTTGGAAAAGCTGCTCGTGCCCAGATGAAGAAAATTACAAAAATACAAATTTTCATACCAAACCATAATGATCCTGGAACCCAAGTAAATGGAATTATATCGAATGGAGGTAACCAACCACCTAAAAATAGTATTACAGTCATACCACTCATTAAAAGCATATTTGCATATTCACCTAAAAAGAATAATGCAAACCCCATAGCCGAGTATTCTACATTATAACCAGAAACTAATTCAGCTTCTGCTTCAGGTAAATCAAATGGGTGTCTGTTTGTTTCTGCTAAAATAGAAATAGCAAACATAATAAACATTGGGAATAATGGAATACAAAACCAAACATTTGTTTGAGCTAAAACTATTTGACTTATATTTAAAGAACCTACACAAAGTAAAACACAGATAATAATAACCCCCATAGATACTTCATAAGAAACCATTTGAGCAGCAGACCTTAAAGCACCTAAAAATGCATATTTAGAATTACTTGCCCAACCTGCACAAATAATACCATAAACACCTAAAGAAGAAATAGCGAAAAGGTATAACATACCTACATTAAGATCAGCGAAAACCATACCTTCACCAAAAGGTATAACTGCCCACCCAAGTAAAGCTAATAAAAAAGTAATAATTGGAGCTAGAATAAAAATAATTGTATTAGCATTACTGGGAATAATTGTTTCTTTTAAAAGTAACTTTAGTCCATCAGCTAATGGTTGTAATAACCCAAATACACCAACTACGTTAGGCCCTTTACGTCTTTGTATTGCACCTAATATTTTTCTCTCAGCTAAAGTAAAATAAGCTACTGAAATTAATAAAGGTAAAACAATACCTAATATCTTTAGGACAATAGCTAAAATATATATTAATGTTGACATTTGAAAATTAAATGTTTTTTATATAAATTTAAATGAAATTTATATGAAGTTATCTTTATTATTATAAATAGATGAGCATTTTACCATAGTTACCGATGCACGAGTTATATTACTAGTAATATAAAAATTATGTACCGATTTATTGAAAGGTAGTTTTTCTAAATTATTAAACTTAGTTTTACCAAGTTTAGTTTCTAAAAAGGTATGACTTTCATTTCTGTAATAATGATTAGTATTATAACATGAAGCGATTGAGGGTACTAATTTTATAATTTTATCAGTATTAGATAATTTTTGTCTACCTTTTGACACTACTTTCTTATTAACTAAACAAGTTCTTATTAGGAAACGGATTAATTCTGTAAGTACTTTCCAATCTTCTCTTGCTAATCCTGGAGGACTAATTACTTTATTAGCTATTTGTGAATGACCTTCTACATTAGTAAAAATATTAGATTTTTCTACGAAAGTTGCTCCAGGTAAAACTACATCAGCAATATTTGCACTAATATCTCCATGAGAGCCTTGGTATATAACAAAAGTATCTTTACTTAATTTAGTACTACTTAAATCAGAAGCTAAAAGAAAGGCTATATCATACTGATTATTAGAATTTTCTTCAGAAATACCTAAATCAAAAATACCTACTGAATTTACTTCTAAATTTAAAAAGTTAAGTCCATTCCAATCACTATTAACTAAAGCGGGAACATTACTTTTTAGTACATTAACTAAATTATAAGCTAAGCTATTATCTGTTTTTGAACTAAAAAGAGTTGAACCTATAATAACAATTGGTTTTTGTGCCATTGCAAGTTGTTTAGAAAAAGGGTGATAACCCTCACAAACATCAATAAATGTTTTTTTACCTAGACCTAATTGTTGACAAGGAAATGTTAGGTTTAAAGGTGAACCTACAGAAGCTACAGTAAAACCACCCTCTAAATATCTTTTACGTAAACGTACATTTAGAAGTGAAGCTTCGTAACGTGGATCTACTCCAATTAATAAACAAAGGTCTGATTCTTCTATAGAAGCTATAGAAGTGTTCTGTAAATAGTTAACTTGTAAATTACATTTAATTTCGTTATCTAAAGCAGTTTTTAGATCAAAATTTGCTCCTAATAATTGAAACCACCTTTTTAGTACCCAAGCACTTTCTAAATCTATAGATTCACTAACTAAACCAAGTATACGAGGTTTAGTAGAAGTATTACTTAAAGATTTATACAATTGTTGAGCAATAATATCAAAAGCCTCAGCCCAATGAGCAGGAACTAACTGTCCATTTTTACGAATATATGGTGATTCTATACGTTGAAGTCTTAAACCATCATAAGAAAAACGTGCTTTATCTGAAATCCATTCTTCGTTAATCGACTCATTAAATCTAGGTAAAATACGAAGTACTTCAGTACCTCTAGAGTCTATTCTTATATTACTTCCTATACCGTCACTAATATCTATAGAATTTGTACTACGTAATTCCCATGGACGTGACATAAAGGCATAAGGTTTTGAAGTTAGTGCACCTACGGGACATAAGTCTATAATATTACCTGAAAGTTCAGAATTAAATGTTTTTTCCACATAAGTACCAATTTCGGTATCTATACCACGACCAGTAGTACCTAATTCTTCTACTCCTGCAATTTCAGTAGCAAATCTTACACAACGTGTACAATGAATACAACGGGTCATTATAGTTTTTATAAGAGGGCCACAATTTTTATCCTCTACTCCACGTTTTGTTTCGTAAAAACGGCTTCTATCTGAACCAAAAAGCATAGCTTGGTCTTGTAAATCACACTCACCACCCTGATCACAAATTGGACAATCTAATGGGTGATTTAATAATAGAAACTCTAGGACAGCCTCTCTTGCTTTTTTAACTAATGGTGTATTAGTAAAAACTTTCATACCATCCATAGTTGGCATAGCACAAGACGCTACAGGCTTAGGTGTTTTTTCTATTTCAACTAAACACATTCTACAATTACCTGCAACTGATAATCTTTCGTGATAACAAAAACGTGGTATTTCTATACCAACTGCTTCACAAGCTTGTAATACTGTGGAACCTCGTTTAACAAAAACATTGGTACCGTCTACAGTAACTTTTATCATTTTTATATCTCTTTTTTAATAGGTTAGTATATTACAAATCTATTTTACAGATTTTGTTGTTAAAAAGATAGCACTTTCAAAATCTCGTGATACCTGCTGAAAAATTTGTTGACGTCTTACATTATTTTGAACCTGCATAGTAAGAACAATTGCACCAATCATTGAAACTAATAAAATGAACCCTGCTATTAAGAACCAAGCAAAATAGTGAGTATACATTATTTGTCCGATAACTTCAATATTAGTGATTTGAGCTACTTTAGTAGACCAATCTAAATAACCTCCAATAGCATCACTGCTTAATAAAGGTACAAAATCACCTCGCACAACAATAAAGATTTCTAATAGGAAAATTCCACCAATTAATCCACCAATAGGTAAATATTGAAAAAGTTCTCCAGAATTTTGAGTAACTTTAATATTTAACATCATTACTACAAATAAGAATAGAACTGCGATAGCACCCACGTAAACAATAATGAATAACATAGCTAAAAACTCCACCTCTAAAAGTAATAATAATCCAGAAGTATTAAAAAAAACTAAGATAAGAAAAAGTACTGAGTGTACTGGATTTTCAGATCGAATTACCATTAGCCCAGAAATTATTGCTAGGCTAGAAAAAATAAAAAATAAAACTAGTTCCATATATTTTGTTAATTTTTATTAAGTATTTTAAATAAATTTATATTTTATCGGGATAGTAGGATTTGAACCTACGACCACCTGTTCCCAAAACAGGTACGCTAACCATACTGCGCTATATCCCGTTTTATATCATATATTCACTATAATATAAAAAGTGTTACTTAATTATAAAAGATAAATTAAATAACACTTTAGTAAAAATTATACTTAGAAAGCATATAAGATTAAGAAAGCCATCATTAGAGCGAATAACGCCATAGCTTCAGAAAGTGCGAATCCTAACATTGCTGATTGGAATAATTTTTTTTCTAAAGAAGGGTTACGAGAAACACCAATAATAAAGCATCCAAATACGATACCAATACCAGCACCAGTACCTGCTAATCCGATAGTAGCAGCTCCAGCACCAATAAGTTTAGCTGATTGTAATAGCATAGTGATTTATTGATTAAAAGTTGTTTTAAATGAAATAAGAACCTAAAGCATTTAGTTTAAGATTATTTTAATATAAAATAAAATTTAGAATATTTTGTTAAAAAAAATAAAGTAAAAGCTATACCTTACTTTTTCATCTTAATCATTATTTATAATATTCTTTAGCTAAATTCATATCCATAGTTACTGGATATGGTATTTTATTTAGGTTAGGTAAATATAAAAAGATAATATTAAGTGTGTTATAATCTACTTGTATGTGAGGGGGGCATGGTATTTTAGCATTTGGTCCTTTTATAAAACTTACAATTTTATTAAATAATGAAAGCCAATTTTTATCTTTTACTGTAATAATATCCCCTTGTTTTAATAAGTAATTTTTTTGTTTAACTTTAACACCATTAACTAAAAAAAAGCCATGGCTTATCAATTGTCTTGCTTCAAATAAAGTATAGGCAAAAAAAGTACGATAAATAACAACATCTAGTCTAGATTCAATTAAACTAAAAACTTTTGAATTATCATTAGAATTTTTAATTATTTTATAATATTTTCTTAACTGTTTTTCCTTAATATCACCATAATAATTTTTTAGTAGTTGTTTAGCTTTTAAACGAAGACCATATATTCTTGTATTTGGTTGAAGGTGTGAATAAGTTAAAGAAAATTTACGTCCTAAAGAACCTAAGGGTTTCTTTTTATTTACTGCTTGCCATTTATTATGTTTAAATTTTGAAATTTTAGTAGTAGCCCATAAATTTTCACCCAATTGAGAGCAACCTTTATACCTTGGTTTAAATCCGTTTCTCATTAATAATTATTTTATTTTTAAATTTAGATGTTTTCATCAAAATATTTTCTAATATAGTTACGTAAAAGTATTGTACTACTGGAGAGTTATCATTACCTGGAATAGGATAAGTAATGTTAGTTAAACTACTATTTGAGTCTACTACACCAACAATAGGTATATTAAGCTTTTGTATTTCTTTGATAGCATCTTGATTTTCATTAACATTTAATACAATAGCTATACTTGGTTTATTATTCATAAAACGTAAACCTTTAGTAAAAGATACAACACGACGCCTAACTTTACCATTTTGCATTTTTTGCGAAAAACCATCCCAATTACTTAGAATACCACCAATCCATTTTTCACAAACATAAGGTACTTCAAACTTTTCACCTAAAAGTCGTACAAAATTATTATTATTATCTGAATTACCTACAATAAAGATAGTTCCTCCATCTTTCAACAAACAATTAATAATTTTTACTATACGTCGTAAAAAGTATATAGTTTTTTCTAAATCTATTATATGTATACCATTTCTAGTACCAAATAAATAAGGTGCCATCTTTGAATTCCATTTAGATGTTTTATGTCCTAAATGAGTACCTGCACTAAATAATTGGTTTAATACTAATAACTCATTAGTATTTAGTTGTTTTTTATTCATATTATTAATTTTTTTTACCTTCTTTTAATTGAATAATTTCACCCTTATATAAAACACCTTTACCTTTATAGGGTTCTGGTAATCTATAAGAACGTATTTTAGCAGCAAACTTAGTAATTAATTCATAATCAGCTCCTTTTATATTAATAGAAGTTCTTTTATTCACATTAATATCTACACCTGGAATTAGAGGTACTATTACGTCATGGCTATAACCTAACTTTAATACTAATGAATTATCTTCCACCGCAGCACGATAACCTACCCCAATTAAGTTTAATTGTACTTTAAAACCTTGAGTAATTCCTTCTACGTTTCTAAGTATTTTACTAACAATAGTACCTACTAGAGCTTTTTGGTTTAACTTACCTTTTTTCACCGCAGATACTACCTCTAAAGTAAAGTTTTCATGTAATACTACTTGAATACTTTCAGGTAAATTAAGTTTTAAATTACCTTTAGTTCCTTCAAAAAATAAACAATTATTAGAATCATTTTGAGTAATTTTTATATTTGAAGGTAATTTTATTATTTTATTAAAAACATCTGTCATATTATGTGTTATATTCTTTACTTACATTATTTTACATAAAACTTCACCACCAACATTATATTTACGGGCTTCAGTATCAGAAAAGATACCTTTAGGTGTAGATAATACAAGAAAACCAAATCCAGAATCTATTTTCCAAATGTCCATTACAGATAAATATACCCGTTTACTTGGTTTAGATATAGTACTTATTTTCTTGATAACAGGTGCACCTCTGAAGTATTTTAAAAGCACTACAATTTCATATGAGTTTTCTGGACAAAATTTGTATCCACGAATAACCCCTTCTTTAATAAAAACGTCTAAAATATTAAGACATAGTTTACTTCTTTTTAGACGTACCTCTTTTAATTTGTTTTGCTGACCATTTCTGATTCTAGTGAACATATCAGCCGAAAGATAATTTACTGTCATATTTATTACCAACTTGCCTTTTTTGCGCCAGGAACAAGTCCTGCAGAAGCTAATTTTCTGAATTTTATACGTGAGATTTTTAGAAGTCTATATACTGCATGAGATCTACCAGTTAATACACATCTATTTTTAAGCCTAGTAGAAGAACCATTCTTCTTTAATAAACTTAATTTAAGTCTAGCTTTCCATTGTAGTTTTTTAGATAAACTTTGTGTTCTAGCAATAGTTTTTAGCACAAGCCTACTTTTTTCAAAGGTATGTACTTGTTCTCGTTTTTTTACATCTTTTGTTATTAAGTAATTCATAAATATATGCTTTTTTTTGGAGATACTCGGGATCGAACCGAGGACCTCATGCTTGCAAAGCATGCGCTCTACCAATTGAGCTATATCCCCTTAAATTTAATATGTTATAATTTATTTTAAAAGTCAATCATAATAGAAAGAAATTTAATAAATAAAAAAGCTAGAGACGGAATCGAACCGTCATTTAAGGATTTGCAGTCCTCTACATTACCATTATGTTATCTAGCCAAAAAATAAAATTATTATGAAAAAAGGTTTACATCCATTTAGTAAAAGAAGAAACGTAATTAATACAAAAGGTGCTCTTTTTAAAACTCAACGAATATTAAAAATGGACAATATTTTATTAAATATAGATCCTACAAATCATGTACTTTGGAATAGTGATAAGTTACTATTAAACTTAAAGGATAAAGGTAGAGTATCAGAGTTTAACCGTAGGTTTGAATCTATTTTATAATTAGATTGTAAGTCTTATACTTTTTTTGTAAAAAAAGGAAAAACACTAGACTTTCATAAAAAATAATAATAGGAGTAGCTAATATTAATTGACTAAATATATCTGGAGGTGAACAAAAGGCTGCGAGTATTAAACTTAAAATTAAAAATACTTTCCTATAGTTAACTAATTGTTTTATAGATATTATATTTAGGTTTATTATTATTATTAATATAACGGGTAATTGGAAAAAAAAATTACTCAATAAGAAAACAACTAAAAAAAGGTCTAAATATTCGTTAATTTTTGCTTCTAAATGTATATTTAGAAAACCATCTAAGTTTGTAGTTTCAAAAGTTAGAAAAAAAGACCAAGCAGATGGTATAACCATTTGATATATAATAATATTACCAATGATAAAAAAAGAGAAAAAAATTGATAAGTATATTTTAATTCGTTTTTTTTCTTCAATGTATAAACCTGGGTATAAAAAAGATATTAAATGGTAAAGACTTATAAGTATTATGATTATAAAATTACTATATATTGCTAGATTAATATAACTAAAAAAGGCTTCTGTAATATTTGTAAAAATTAGATATTTATCTACTCCAAGAGGACTAACTATTACATATAATATTTCTTCTGAATAATGATAAAAAAGGATAAAATTTAGAAATAGTACACTTGTAATAAAGAGAAGACGTTTTTTTATTTCATATACATGACGTAAAAACATTTTATATTTTTTTTTGCATACTTGTAGGAAAGAAAATAAATAGAATTACTCGCTTGGTGAAATTGGTAAACACTGTAGACTTAAAATCTATTGCCATAGGCTTACCAGTTCGAGTCTGGTAGCGAGTATATTTTAGATAATATAAAAAAAATTTATATATAATTAGAATTAATTTAAAATAAAAAGATCTATAAGAATGATTTATAATAATTTATTAATAAAGGACAAAGAAGGTATAATACATACTCATTGTAGTTATAATAATACTATTATTACTGCTACAGATAAAATAGGTAATACTATTAATTGGTCTTCGGGAGGAACTAAAGATGTGAAAGGTGCACGCAGGTCCACTACTTTTGCCGCTCAATCTGCAGCAATGAGAGTAGGTGAATATTTAAGAACCCAAGGTATTGAAAAAGTACATCTTTTTCTAAAAGGTGTTGGAAGTGGACGTAACGCTGTAGCTAAAGGTTTGCAAATAAGTGGTTTAAAAGTATTAACAGTGACAGATAAAACACCAGTACCATATAATGGGTGTAGACCTTGTAAAAGACGTCGTGTTTAGAAAATAATTAATATAATATAAAAATAATGGCATTAAAAAAACAAAGTACTGCAACCCCTTCTCAACGTCATCATTACCAAGTAGATAAATCATTTTTAGATAAATGTAAACCTATCAAAGCTAAAATACGAGGGCTTAATAAAACTGGTGGACGTAATAATCGTGGAAAAATCACAGCTTACCATAGGGGGGGTGGTCATAAACGTAATTATCGTGAAATTGATTTTAAACGTTATGCAAAATCTGGTGTAATTTCTACAATAGAATATGATCCAAATCGTTCTTGTTGGATTGGTCGTTTAAATGAATCAGAGTCTAAACAATCATCATATATATTATTACCTAAAAATTTAAAAGTAGGTACTTTTATAGATTCTGGTTTAACAGCAGATATAAAAATAGGTAATGCATTACCTCTAAATAAAATACCAATAGGGACTACTATATTTAATATAGAAACTAAAGTAGGAAAAGGAGGACAACTTGTTAGAAGTGCTGGTTGTGGCGCTCAGCTTATTCAAAAAACCAATAAATATGGACGTATACGACTTCCTTCAGGAATTCAACGTCTTATACCTATTGGTTGCTATGCTACTATAGGTACTGTTTCTAATGGTGAGTATTCTAATCAAACTATAGGAAAAGCTGGTCGATCTAGGTGGTTAGGAAAAAGACCTACTGTGCGTGGTACTGCTATGAATCCTATTGATCACCCTCATGGTGGGGGACAAGGAAAAACTAAAGGTGGAAGACCATCAGTAACTCCTTGGGGTAAAATTACTAAAGGTAAACCTACACGAAATAAAAAACGTGCAAATAAACTAATTATTTCTCAGATCTTAAAAAACTAAATTAAAATTACCAATGTCACGTTCTGTTTGGAAAGGACCTTTTATAAATGTGTCTTTTATAAAAAAAATAAACTCAACTAAATCTATTGTAGAAACAAGAGCTAGGAATTGTGTGTTATTACCTCAATTTGTTGGTAAATCGATTAGTGTCTATAATGGAAAAAAATATACACGTATCTCAGTTACAGAAGATATGATTGGGCATAAATTAGGAGAATTTGTGGTAACACGTCTTCGAACTAAGCATAAGGAAAAAAAGAAAAAATAGTAAAGTATGGGTCAAAAAGTAAATTCATTAGGATTACGTTTAGGTATAAATAATAAATGGGATTCTAAATGGTATGTACAAAGAGATTATAATGAAATATTACATCAAGATATTAAAATAAGGAATTTTCTAATTAGATCTATTGAAAAAGAGAATCTAATAGTTAGAAAATGTGTAATAAAGCATTCTTTAAATAAAACTTTTGTATTTTTACATACATATGGTACAGAATCTGATTTAATAAAGGTTAAACTTCCTATAATAGAAAAAGTTTTAACTACATTAGTAGGACACGAAGTAGTTTTAAATCATTTAAACCTAATAGTACTAAATTCAATATATAAGAAAATTATAAATAAAGTTTCTAATGAATTAAGTTCATTTAAAACTAGAAAATATTTTACTTATGGATTAGAAGTACTAAACGCTGTTACATTATCTGGAAGTGCTACTTTACTAACAACATTTTTAGCAAATGAATTAGCAAAAAACCAACGTCATAGTCAATTTTTAGACTTTGTAAAAAAAGCTATACCTACATTTATGGCAGTACGTCCTAATATTAAAGGTATTCGTATTCAAGTTGCAGGCCGTATAAATGGTTCTGAAAGAAAAAAAATTGATTGGTTTAGAGAAGGTCAAATACCCTTACATTCTTTAAAAAGTAAGGTAGACTATTCAGCATCTACTGCCTTTACTGTTTATGGTACATGTGGTATTAAGGTATGGATTTGTTCTAAATAGTTAAATAATCCCAAAAAAACATATAATTATTGAAATGCTTCGACCAAAACAAACTAAATTTAGAAAACAGAGAAAAGGTAAAATTAGAGGGCTTGAAACTAGATCCAACACTATTATATTCGGTGAATATGGTTTAAAGGTTTTAGAATGTGGAAGAATATCTGCTCGTCAAATTGAAGCAACTCGTCGAGCTATAACACGAAAAGTTAAAAGACGTGGAAAACTTTGGATACGAATGTTTCCTTCGGTACCCGTTACTGCTAAACCTGTAGAAGTTCGAATGGGTAAAGGTAAAGGTGCTGTAGATCATTGGGTTTGTCCAGTAAAGGCTGGTAAAATTTTATACGAGATTGGTGGCTTACCTAAAGTTATTGCTTATAATGCTTTAAAATCAGGATCTAACAAATTATCTTTAAGTACAAGAATAGTAAAACTTTAAAATTAATAAAGGCTCATGGTTTAATTGGTTAAAACGTACCGCTCATAACGGTAATATTGTAGGTTCGAAACCTACTGGGCTTAATATAATATAAATTTATATATAAAATTATTAGATATGGAAGAAAAACAATTTAATCACTTATTAAAAACATCTGTACCTTACCTATCAGATTTTAAAGGTAGGTATGTTAATTATAAAGTATATCAAAAAGAAAAGGGTTTTGTTAAAGTAGATATTGGCTTTAAAATGGGAACTTCAATTCCTTTAAAAGAACTTAATAGAAAAAATAACTATAATATAGGTAATATAAATCAAGGACATATTACTCAGTTAGAAAGTAATCAAGGAGATTTTATATTAGATGTTTTTCAATTGAATAACGTAGATCCTGAAATCATATGGAAATTAATAGAAAATGCTTATACTAAACGTTACTTGGTTAAAGGAAGAATACTTAATATAGTTAAAGGTGGGTTTAGTGTTGGGCTTTCTGGTATTGTTGCTTTTTTACCAAATAGTCATTTAGTAAAAGGTAAATCACCTACACATAAACATTGGGTTGAAAGAACAAAACCATTTATTGGTTCAATATTGGCTTTTAAAATATTAAAAATGAATCCAGCAAGAAGAAATATTATTTTATCACGTACATTAGCAGTAAAGCAAGATAAAAACATTTAATCAAGTATTTATGGGTGTATAGCTCAGTTGGTAGAGCAGCAGACTTTTAATCTGTTGGTCCTGAGTTCGAACCTCAGTGCACCCATTGCTTCTTTATACATGGAAGGATGACTGAGTGGTTAAAAGTGGCAGACTGTAAATCTGTTGAGTATTCTCTACGTAGGTTCGAATCCTACTCCTTCCAAATAAATGTAAATATAAAAGCACCCTTAGCTCAGTTGGATAGAGCAACAGCCTTCTAAGCTGATGGTCCCTGGTTCAAATCCAGGAGGGTGTACTTTTCCTACTCCTTTTGGAAAGGTGGCTGAGTGGTTTAAAGCGTTGGTTTGCTAAACCAAAGTGGAAATATAATTTTCACCATGGGTTCAAATCCCATTCTTTCCAAAAAAAAAAGAAAAAAAAATATATAATGCCAACAACAAATCAATTAGTTAGATTATCTAGGCTAACTAAAGTTTTTAGAAAAAAAGCACCTGCCTTAGATGCTTGTCCTCAAAAAAAAGGGGTTTGTGTAAAAGTATTTACAAGAACGCCTAGAAAACCTAATTCTGCTATACGAAAAGTTACTCGTGTTAAACTCAGTAATAATAAGCAAATAACCGGTTATATCCCTGGTGAGGGTCATAATCTTCAAGAACACTCTGTAGTTTTAGTAAGAGGGGGGCGAGTAAAAGATCTTCCTGGTGTTAGATATCATTTAGTAAGGGGTAAATATGATTTACAAGCTATTAAAAATAGAAAGCAAGGTAGGTCTAAATATGGGAGTAAAAGAGCAATAAAAAAATAAATAAATGAATAATTATTCAGAAAAATCTATTATACGAAGAATTACTAATAGATTAATGTTTTCCGGGAAAAGATCAAAAGCAATAAAAATATTAGAAAATTCTATGCTTTATATAGAAAAACAAGGTTATGCTAATCCAACAGAAATAATTATTAATGCTGTAAATAATACACGACCATTATTAGACTTACGTTCCGTGCGTAAATCTGGGGGTACTTATCAAATACCTATTCCTATATCGCAAATTAGACAAGAATCTTTAGCTATTTCATGGATTGTAGCTGTAGCAAGAAAACGTTCTGAAAAAAGTATAGAAATAAAGTTAGCAAAAGAATTACTTGAAGCTAATAATAATCGTGGTAATAGTATAAAAAAACGAGATGCATTACATAAAATTGGTCAATCGAATAGGGCGTTTGCACATTTCCGTTGGCAGTAATAATATTTTTCTCTAGTAGCTCAGTTGGTTAGAGCGGGTGGCTGTTAACTATCAGGTCGTTGGTTCGAGTCCAACCTAGGGAGTATTTGATTTTTTATTATATAGATTATATTAACCTAAATAGGTTAAAAATATATAGGTTTTCTTTTATTATGACACCATTATTTTTTATGGATGCAGCAGAACCATGGCAGTATGGTTTTCAAGATCCAGGTACACCTGTAATGGAAGGTATTATTAACTTTCACCATGATGTAATGTTTTTCTTAATCGTTGTAGTTATAGCAGTTGCTTGGATTATGGGAAGAATTTGTTCTTATTACGGTGAGGACGTTAATCCAGTACCAAGTAACGTAGTACACGGTACTTTTATGGAAATTGTATGGACTATTACCCCAGCACTTTTATTAATGGTAATTGCTGTTCCTTCTTTTGCATTACTTTATTCTATGGATGAAGTTATTGATCCTGCTATGACTCTTAAAGTTGTAGGACACCAATGGTATTGGAGTTATGAGTATTCAGATTATGAATCTACTGATGGCGAGCCATTAGCTTTTGACTCATACATGATTCCTGAAGAGGAATTAGAACGTGGTCACCTTCGTTTATTAGAAGTAGATAATAGAGTAGTTTTACCAGCTAATACTCACATTCGTGTAATTATTACTGCTGCTGACGTACTTCACTGTTGGGGTATATCTTCTCTTGCTATGAAAATGGATGCATGTCCTGGTCGACTAAATCAAACATCTTTATTTATTAAACGTGAAGGTGTATACTATGGTCAGTGTAGTGAGATTTGTGGTGTAAACCACGGTTTCATGCCTATTGTAGTTGAGGCAGTTTCACTAGAAGATTATGTATCTTGGATTTCTAGTAAAATAGAATTAGTTGAAGAATCAGTTTAGGCTTTTATAGACAAATAAACTTTTAATATGGTTAGTTTCGGACAAATATTATTAACTATTTTCTTAGCAATACTCCTTTTTGGCGATTTACCTGGTATGATAAAAAAGGTTGCTACGTTTATCAAAGGTACTCCAAAAGTATCTGAAAAAGATACTATAAAAAAAAGGGAGGATTAAAAAACTATTTGCTCAATAGAATACTGAAAATATTATCTTTCAGGAGAACAGGGACTCGAACCCTGAGCCTATGGTTTTGGAGACCATTGTTCTACCAATTGAACTATTCTCCTTCTACTAGCATAGATTCAAAGATTCGAACATTTATTTAATTTTTTTAATTTCCGTATATAATATTATTAATAATCAATAATAACAATGTCTTCTACCATTTACAATTGGTCGTCTAGATGGTTATTTTCAACAAACCATAAAGATATCGGTACTCTTTATCTAATTTTTGGTGGAGTTTCTGGTGTAATGGGTACAACATTATCTATGTTAATTCGTATCGAATTATCAGCTCCAGGTACTCAAGTTCTTGCAGGAAATAATCAATTATATAATTCTATAGTAACCGCACATGCTCTTATCATGATTTTTTTTATGGTAATGCCTATTATGATTGGAGGTTTTGGTAACTGGTTTGTACCTTTAATGATTGGTGCACCCGATATGGCTTTTCCACGTATGAATAACATTAGTTTCTGGTTATTACCACCAGCACTTATTTTATTATTAGCATCTGCTTTAGTTGAAGCTGGTGCAGGTACTGGTTGGACAGTATATCCACCATTATCAAGTGTTCAAGCACACTCAGGTCCTTCAGTAGACTTAGCTATTTTTAGTTTACACTTAGCTGGTGCATCTTCAATTTTAGGTGCAATTAATTTTATTACCACCATTTTAAATATGAGAGCTCCTGGTTTAACTATGCATAAATTACCATTATTTGTGTGGGCAGTATTTATTACTGTAATTTTATTATTATTATCTTTACCTGTATTAGCTGGTGCAATTACTATGCTTTTAACTGACCGTAATTTTAATACTACTTTCTTTGACCCTGCTGGTGGAGGAGATCCTGTATTATATCAGCATTTATTCTGGTTTTTTGGTCACCCTGAAGTGTATATTCTAATTTTACCTGCTTTTGGTATGGTTAGTCATATGGTTTCTACTTTCTCTAGAAAAGCTGTATTTGGTTATTTAGGTATGGTTTATGCTATGGTTTCTATTGGTATCTTAGGTTTTATTGTATGGGCTCACCATATGTACACTGTAGGTTTAGATGTGGATACTCGTGCATATTTTACTGCTGCTACTATGATTATTGCAGTACCTACTGGTATTAAAGTATTCAGTTGGTTAGCTACTATGTGGGGTGGTTCTATTAACATGAGAACTCCAATGTTATGGTCTTTAGGTTTTATTTTCCTATTTACTTTAGGTGGTGTAACTGGTGTTGTTTTAGCTAATGCTGGTGTAGATATGGCATTACATGATACTTATTATGTTGTTGCACATTTCCACTATGTATTATCTATGGGTGCTGTTTTTGCTATTTTTGGTGGTTTCTACTACTGGATTGGTAAAATTACTGGATTACAATACCCTGAGATCTTAGGTCAGATTCATTTCTGGATTACTTTTATTGGAGTAAATTTAACTTTCTTCCCAATGCACTTTTTAGGTTTAGCTGGTATGCCTCGTCGTATTCCAGATTATCCTGATGCTTATGCTGGTTGGAATATTGTAGCTACTTATGGTTCTTATATGAGTGTTGTAGGTTTAATTTTATTCTTCTACATCATCTTTGTAACCCTTACTTCTGGTGAAAAAGTGAAAGCTAATAACCCTTGGTACTAACTATCAAAATATAAATGGTTTGTTTGAAAGTTAACTTTTAAACGAACCATTTCAAAATAATTAAAATGCATTATGTATAGAGAAATATTTGTAATAGTTATATTATGCTTTTTAGGATTGAACTCTTATGTTTGTATCTTCAATGTGAGTTTAGATATGTTTACCCACTTTATATTAGTAATGTTTACTGTATATTTAATCAAATATTATCTGAATAAGTATTTAAAATGAAAAGATTCAATAGAGATATAGGTGTGGCTTTTAAAAGGCTTATGTCTAAAAAAAAAATTGCACCTCCTCCTTCAAAATCTACACGGAAAAAATTAATCCCAACGAATATTAAGAGCTCGAACGAAGATTTATACATGTTAGGAAGTAGTGTATTTTTTTTTACAGGAACCCTTATACAAACTAAACTAAGTGACAAAAGGGAAGTTTTTGAAGCCGAACAAGCTTCAGATAAGCGAGAGCACGAGTTAGCAATGCAAAAAGCTGAGCATGAGCACCAACTTGAGATGAAAGTAGGAGAATCAAAAAGTTCGTGGACTAAAGTTGTTGAGGGTTTATTATCATTTTTCAATGGCGAAGTAAAATCTGCGGTAGCCCATGAAGTCGTTAACCAAAGTGTCAAAAATTTATCTAAACCTATAGCTAATTCAGGTATAGCTAATTCAAGTTATCCGTGTTTAGGAGATCGTGTTTTTTTACTTTTATTGGTTTCGGTAAGTTGTTATTCCACTTATTATAAAGTATACTTTACTATTTTTTTTGAAAAATTATATTTAATATTATTTAGTAAGAAAAAATAAAAACTAGAGGGCTATTATTAATAAGCCCCACCATTATGATTAGTTAATTATCGATTTATTTGTCCATTTTGTTTAAAATCAGATAATTAAATTATAAATGTTTTGTCAAAAAGTCAATCCTTTAACAAACTACTTTAAAACTAAATGGAAATATATCATAAAAGTAGTTGGGAAGTACCTATTTTAATAATATACATTATGTAATTTATAAAATATAATTATCAATGATAGATCTTACCGGCATCCCATACAAATTAATGGGTAAATATTATAAACAATGAAATAAATTGTACTCACTATTTCTACACGTTGAGTTAATTATATGAATTATTAATAATGATATTATAATATCTAGCAACAAATAGCTAAAGACAACAGTAAAGCTAACTAAAGTGGTTATACACAAACAGCAAAAAAACTAATTATAGCGACTTATTGCATGGTTAGGGGTTATTGCTTTAAATGGATGGAATGAATTAATTAGTCTTAGTAATAACTACAATATAACGGGTGTAAATATATACTATTCCTTATAGAACAAATATACCTTAGAAAATTATATGGGTATATTCACTTGTATACAATTTATTGTATCAATACTTTAAAGATTTCAAATATCAACAGTATTAATATAGTACAACATAACGTGGCAACAATTAATTATTTCGAATAGATAAATCCGATAATTACTACCCCAATTTTGGGTAAATGAAAAACTATCTTAAGGTAAATAAGCTAACATAATTACTTAGGTATGAAGGCAATATAAGGATTTATATACAAAAAAAAACAAAGTAGAGTCATAGACTATTTGTTATGATAACTTTTTTTAATATTACTATTAAGGTTTATAATGACTGTCTGTACTCAAGATTAAATAGCGTCCGGAGAAGTAAGTGATTAAAACAGATATTAGGCATTTTTTATGAAAAAATAGTAAATAGGGTAATTCGATTATCACTAAATTGATCCTCAGGTATTTGTCATAAACAATTTTTATATTGTTTACCTTGATAATAGATGATTGCACTTATTTAAGGCAAGCTGCTTTTTTCACAGTCAAACGTAATAATAACTCTCTTCGATAAAAGTAATACTATAGTTAATTATAAAATCCATATAATTTTTTCCCATTGTTACCCAATTATATCATAAAGGAGAGTAAACTTCTTATAGTTTAATGACTTTATGTGCCCGAAATCACCTTGGACTCAAAGGCTATCACATTAGACGCCAAAAATACTATTCACATGGGAAACATGGTCTAAGTTTACTCTAATATCTGTTTATAATAAGTAATAATTTTAAAACAAGAGCACTAGGGGGATGCCTAGGTACCAATAAAAGGACGTATTAAAACACGAAAAGTTATAAAGAGCAAAAATTTGTGATGACTTATAGATTTCCTAGGGGAAAACCCACTCATAATGAGTATAAAAAATTAGTGAATTGAAACATCTTAGTAACTAAATTTAAAAAATCAACCGAGAGTCTGTTAGTAGTGGCGAGCGAAAACGGATTAGGCCTAAAAATATTTAATATATATGTTGAAAAAACAGAAAAAGTTTTACAAAATAGGGTGAAAGTCCTGTAAACATATAGATACTATTTTTTTGTATAGGGCGAAACATGTGAAATTTTGCTTGAATATTGGGGAATCATCCTCAAAGCCTAAATAGTTATTGGTGACCGATAGTGAACAAGTACCGTGAGGGAAAGGTGAAAAGAACCGGATAGGGTTGAAAAGAACCTGAAACTTAGTGCTTACAATCAGTTGGAGCTTTTTTACAAAGTGACAGCGTACCTTTTGCATAATGGGTCAGTAAGTTTATTCTTATAGCAAGCTTAATTTATCAAAAGTAGGCGTAGTAAAAGCAAGTCTTAATAAGGCTTTTAGTTATAAGGGTAATACCCGAAACCAGGTGATCTAATCATGAACAGGTTGAAGATGTAGTAAAATACATTGGAGGACCGAACCCACGCATGTGGAAAAATGCGGGGATGATTTGTGATTAGGGGTGAAAGGCCAATCAAACTTGGAGATAGCTGGTTTTCCGCGAAATCTATTTAAGTAGAGCGTTCAATGTTTTTCTTTTGGGGTAGAGCACTCAATGGACTAGGGGGACCAAAAATCCTACCGAATCCAAGGAAACTCCGAATACAAAAGTATTTGATACATTGAGCAGACAGACTTTGGGTGCTAAGATCCATAGTCGAAGGGGAAACAGCCCTGAATGGACATTAAGGTCCCTAACTTTTATCTAAGTGAATAAGGAAGTGAAAAAATTAAAACAACCTGTAGGTAGGCTTGGAAGCAGCTTTCCTTTTAAGAAAGCGTAATAGCTCACTGGTCTAGTTTTTTTGCGCCGAAAATATATAGGGACTTAAGATAAAGACCGAAATGACATTTTTTCCTTAATAGGAAAAAGGTAGCGGAACGTTCTGTAGGTTGATGAAGAAGTATTGTGAGATACTTTGGAGACATCAGAATTGAGAATACTGACATGAGTAACGATAAAGGATATGAAAAATATCCTCGCTGTAAGCCGAAGGGTTTCTACGGTAGGTTAATCCGCGTAGAGTTAGACGGTCCCTAAAAAGAAACCGAAAGGTGTATTTGATGGGAAACTCTTTTATAAATGACGAGGTAAGGTATTTTATTCTACTTTTTGGATAAGTAGATTAATAAATTAAATCTCCAGGAAAAAGTTTATAAATAATAAACCGTACCCTAAACCGACACAGGTCGGCAAGGTCGAATAGACTAAAGCGCTTGAGAGAACCAGATTGAAGGAACTCGGCAAAATGACTCCGTAACTTCGGGAGATGGAGTGCCTTTATACTATAAATATAAAGGCGGCACAGAATCGGGGATAGCGACTGTTTATTAAAAACACAGGACTCTGCAAAATCGTAAGATGAAGTATTGGGTCTGACACCTGCCCGGTGCTGGAAGGTTAACAGGAGAAGTTATTGCTTTCAATGGAAGCCCCAGCAAACGGCGGCCCTAACTCTGAGGGTCCAAAGGTAGCGAAATTCCTTGTCACCTAATTAGTGACCTGCATGAATGGTGTAACGACTGTCCCACTGTCTCCAATCTGGACTCAGTGAAATTGAATTAGCCGTGAAGATGCGGTTTACCTACAGCTAGACGGAAAGACCCCGTGCACCTTTACTACATCTTTACAGTGTAAGAAGTTATAATATGTATAGGATAGGTGGGAGCCTTTGACACCTTAACGCAAGTTAATTGTGTAGGCAATCTTGAAATACCACCCTTGTTATAATATCTTACTTACCAAGGTAAGCTAAAGTTTATCTGGGACATTGTATGGTTGGTAGTTTGACTGGGGCGGTCACCTCCTAAAGAGTAACGGAGGTGTGCAACGGTGAGCTCAAATTGGTTTAATATCAATTGTAGAGTACAATGGCATAAGCTCGCCTGACTGTAAGATAGACATATCGAGCAGGGACGAAAGTCGGCCATAGTGATCCGGTGGTTCTATATGAAAAGGCCATCGCTCAACGGATAAAAGGTACGCCGGGGATAACAGGCTGATGACTCTTAAGAGCTCCTATCGACGGAGTCGTTTGGCACCTCGATGTCGGCTCATCACATCCTGGAGCTGAAGAAGGTTCCAAGGGTTCGGCTGTTCGCCGATGAAAGTGGTACGTGAGCTGGGTTTAGAACGTCGTGAGACAGTTTGGTCCCTATCTACTGTAGGCGTAAAAAATTGAGAGGATTCGACCCTAGTACGAGAGGACCAGGTAGAACAAACCTATGGTGTACCAGTTGTTATTCCAATAGCATTGCTGGGTAGCTACGTTTGTAATGGATAATCACTGAAAGCATCTAAGTGAGAAACCAATCTCAAGATAAATTTTTAATTATAGGTACAAGACTAGTACTTTTCTAGAATTTTATATATATAATTAGTAATTAATTAATAGTAAAAAATAACTAAAAGTAAAAGGTATATAAATTTATTTATATACCTTATGACAAAGTAAACGAAAAAATAATCATTACTTTAGTTGTAAATGAATGGTATTGGTACTCATAAAAAACAAAAAAAATAGATAAATGAATTTAGCTAAAAAAAAATTATTATTTACCATTGTTACATTAGTAATAACTGGAGTTTTTGTATTCGCAACTGATTTAGGTTTAGCTTTTAACACCAAAATTATTTGTGGTACATATTTATGTTTTACATCCATACTTATAAACGAATTATAAAAAGTTATATGAAAGTAGGCCTTAAGAAAATATTACAAAGTTCTACAGAAGTTTTATCAACCAAAGTCCCGCCTACAGTTGGTGGAGTTATTGGTACCTCTGTAGTTGCTAGCGGAATTTATGAATTATCAAAAAAAGGCACTGAAGCTATAATAATTGCCAATACAGAAATAACACCATCACCATTAGAAATAGAGAATAGTTTACTAAAAAGTGAAATAGCATCATTAAAAGAAAGGGTTGCTATTTTGGAGGAACCGAGTCTAGGTCATAAAATTGATTCCGTAATTGGTACTATTCAGGATACTGTGAGTAATTGGATTGGATGGGCGAGCAAAAGGCCGCAACCAACGGTCGAGCAGCAACCCCCCCTTTTACCAACAGAAAAAAAACAGGCTTTACCTTCTAAAGAAGGGGTGGAAGAGACTTTAGCTTTTAGTCTTGTTCCTGAAAATTCAAGCACCTTTTTTAGAGTATCTTATTTAATTTTTGGTTTATATATGATTTATTACCCATTACTCCATAGTTTTTTAGGTAAATTATTTTCCAAAAAATAGTACTAATTTTATGAGTGGTATTGGAAAAATATCGCTCATAAAAATTAATTCCATCTTTTTAATAAATGTTAGATTATATGGTTGTTTTAAAGAAGGGTAATCTAATGAGTCAAATAGCACACATATTATAATAGTTCTAAATTAGTTAAGCTAGAAAGTTCAAATAAAATTTATTCAAAACTAAACACTATATTGGCCTAGAAAAAGAAATCAAATTGCAACAGTATTTAAATGACAAAGACATTATTTTTGTGTCAGCCTAGATAGTTATAGTTATTCCGATAAAACAATAAAGTTTCATGGTAATTATTGAATCAAATATCTGGGTGTTATAGAAAATGAATTTAAAGATACACTTTTAACTATAGGTGGAAAACCTGTATTCCCTAGAGCTGTACATAATTAGTAGTGTAATTAAACTAAAAACATTCTATAAAAATGCTAGGACATTCTTGTCTTTATATAAAACGCTATAAACCTTAAATAATTAATGATATAATAATATAAGTAAATAGTTTTTATAGGTTTAATCGTATAAAAACATACAGGGTTTTACTGTTAATTATAGTTAAATATAAAAATAAGCTTATTCGTAATTAAAATCCCTAAAAGAACATTTAAGTAAAGTGGTTTTATTCAATCCTTATACTATTTTTTTTTATGAAAAACCGTATGGTTTCTACTTTTGGGTACTTCTTTTTAAGGGATTACTGTTTATATTAATAAAGATAAATAAGATACCATGCTATTAATACAGGAAGTATATACTTCAATGCAAAGTACGTCTATTCTCACGGATTTTTTTTTTCTTTTGTAACTTTTAAATACCTTCAGCTTACTTAGAAGGTCTTGAATTTCACGCGTAGAATTATAAGATATTACAACACCAGGGTACTGGGTTAAAGTTAGATTCTTATTTACATAACTATAAGCTACGCAAATAAGACCTCTAAATACTAATTTAATGGCGAGAAAAACTTGTTTAGTTGCCCATAATTCCAATCAGAGGATAGTGTTACGGTAAGCATGTAAGTCTAGTTTCGAATACATCTTCTTTGGTTATGGTATTATCTAATTGTGTAAATCAGGATAGTTACTTAATACCATATTTAATTTAGTTACTTGATAGGCTCTACCTATTTTATACTAGTCTAATAACACCTATCAATAATTTGATTTTAGATAACACAGGAGCCCTATTTTAAAGGGTTTATATTAAATTTGGTTTTGGCCTTTTTAACAAAAAGTAAAGGTAATGCGGATTTCATGAGTATCTTAGTTGTAGTTTATTAATAGAAAAAAAAATTAAATTATGGTACCTTATTTTTTGATAACAAGCGGGTTTATTATATTATTTTTAGCTGTTTTTTTGAAACCTTTAATTAATTACTCGTTTTCTTGAAAAGCATGGTAGTGGAATATAAATTTATTTAATAATAAAAAAGACCCATAATATGAGAAGTGATCAATTCAAAAAGTTTTTAATAATTGCAATTTATATTTTAACTGGTGTTATACTCTTAATTGAATATAACGATCTATTAGTATTTGACACAATCAGATTGTGTAGCTCGTACCTATTCTTTATAAGTCTAATTTGTAAATACATAAAATAAAATAAACAGTCATGAAAAAATTGAATTTTAGAGGTATACTTACTAATATGTTAAATAAGATCCCTAATAAGGTAATTGAGGAGATATACGATTTAGGCATTTGTTTTGGTGTAACCTCATGGGGCATATGGTACTCAGACAATAAAGAATTGGAACGACTCCGAAAAGATAATGCATCTCTCGGAGATAAAGTAAAAAAGTCAGACGAGATTTCGGAAAAGGCCGTTATTAGTTCAGATTTAGAAAAGAAAGACCGTTTAAGTGGGTCAAAGCGAATTAGCGACCTAGAGACCGAATTCAATTTAGAAAAGGCTAAGTGGGCAGATGAAAAAGCTAATTTGGAGGTTCAGATTAGTGATTTGAGGCGGCAAGTGAGAGAAGAATCTGATAATATATATAAAGAGCATATTAATAATAGAACTGCTCCTGATAATTCTAGTCATTCCGATAAAAATGAAGGGGAATTGATTGATGTTAGTTTAATCTGCCAAAGTACTTATGAAAATTTAAATATACCGTTATTTAAGTTAACTTTTGTGATTTTAAACTGGTATTTTTGCTATTACCAAATAATTAATCATCAAATTAGGGGTTTTCCCTGAGGAAAAAGGGGTAAATCATTTTAATATGATAATTAATCATTCGTTTTATTACGAATGCATGGTATTGGAACACGTAATCAAAAAAAATTTTATATAACCTATTAAAAATTAAAACTTTAATGTGAATACATGGTATTGGAAAAAACTTTTTAAAACACTATTTAATGGATTATGTATGTTTATACTCTAATAATTATTACCTTTTTGCTTATAATCTTTTTATACCTAACTACCAACTCATTTTTTATAAAAATACTGATACAAGGGGTTTTTTTATTAATACCCAATATCTTTTTACTACTCGTGTACTTAAAAAAAAAATAGACAATAATGAATAACCAAGGAATGGGAGTCGTTCTTCTCAGTAATGTAGGTAACATAATAATTGCAATTCATAATGCCCATAAAGAATGCCAGATTGAGTCTCTAAGAGGAGATCTACGAGGGTTCAGAGAGTTAACCACTCAATTGGAACAGAGTCTTATATCTGTAACGAATGAGTCTAAATTAAATAACTTAGCTCATAATATTTCAATTAAGGAAGCTAACGAATATATTTCACAGTTACAAGCAGCAATACGAAGTATGAAAGCCATAACGTCAGATTTAGAATTGGATCTATATTGCGATAATAAGAAAAATTTTACGCTCATCACTACTGTAGAAGGCAATCCTACAGATCATTTAGTACCAGCATTTAATTCGACCAGTCAACGTTTAGTTTTTCGCAGTTCGTCTAAAAACCAAACCGAAACAATATTAAACCCTGGGGAAAGCCTTGAGGGGGAAAAAGGGCATATAATAGGAGTCCTAGCGAATGAAGGAGAATCCATTCATATTTGTGAGAGTAGTAGTAAACTGGCGGAGTCTCCTATGACTGAACAACCCGATTTTAATTCAATTTTTTTGTAATCACATACTATTTTTATACGTTTCGGTCATATATCTATATTAAGATTCAAATATTTTTTGGTTACCTATTTAAGTAATTTAATTCCTAATTAATCATTCGTTTTATTACAAATGCATTGTATTAGAATATAATATTAGTTTTTTTATTAAGAGTTTGATCCTGGCTCCGAATAAACGCTAGTAGTATGCTTAACACATGCAAGTTGAACGTAAATTTTTATTTTATTTTTCAATTTAATAAAAAAATACGTAGCGAACGGGTGCGTAATGCGCGAGAATCTACCTTACAGTCTGGAATAATTATATTGTTTTTAACAAAAATAGGTTTTAATTATAAAATTTAGTAAAAATACCAGATACATTTAAAGAAATATTTCGCTGTAAGATGAGCTTTCGTAGGATTAGGTAGTTGGTAGGGTAAAAGCCTACCAAGCCTACGATCCTTAGCCGGTTTGAGAGGATGATCGGCCACACTGGGACTGAGACACGGCCCAGACTCCTTCGGGAGGCAGCAGTGAGGAATTTTGGACAATGAGCGAAAGCTTGATCCAGCAATACTACATGAGTGATGAAGGCTTTTTTGGCCGTAAAACTCTTTCATCGAGGAGGATAATGACAGTACTCGAAGAAGAAGCCCCGGCTAACTCCGTGCCAGCAGCCGCGGTGATACGGGGGGGGCGAGTGTTATTCTAAATTATTGGGCGTAAAGGGTCTGTAGGCGGGAATACAAGTTGAAACCTAAAATTTAGAACTTAATTCTAAACCGAGTTTCAAAACTATATTTCTTGAGTATGAGAGGGGATAATAGAATTTCTAGTGGAGGAATAGAATTCGTAGATATTAGAAGGAATACCAGAGGCGAAGGCGATTATCTGGCTCAATACTGACGCTGAGAGACGAAAGCATGGGTAGCGAACGGGATTAGATACCCCGGTAGTCCATAGCTGTAAACGATGAGTGCTCGCACTTAGATAGCTTTTTAGGTGCCAAGCTAACGCATTAAGCACTCCGCCTGGGGAGTACAATCGCAAGATTGAAACTCAAAGGAATTGACGGGGGCCCACACAAGCGGTGGAGCATGTGGTTTAATTCGACAATACGCGCAGAACCTTACCAGCTCTTGACATATAGATCTATGACTTATGAGAATAAATTCATGTAAGCTAATATATTGGCTTTTTGTATCTATACAGGTGTTGCATGGCTGTCGTCAGCTCGTGTCGTGAGATGTTAGGTTAAGTCCTTTAACGAGCGCAACCCTTATTATTTGTTGCTATTTTAAGCATTTCTTAGAAGCACTCTAATAAAACTGCCAGTGATAAACTGGAGGAAGGTGGGGATGACGTCAAGTCCTCATGGCCCTTATGGGCTGGGCTACACACGTGCTACAATGGTAATGACAAAGGGAAGCAATAGTGCAAACTGGAGCGAATCCTAAAACATTATCTCAGTTCGGATTGCAGGCTGCAACTCGCCTGTATGAAGTCGGAATCGCTAGTAATCGTAGATCAGCATGCTACGGTGAATATGTACCTGGGCCTTGTACACACCGCCCGTCACGTCATGGAAATGAATTGCATTTGATACAGAGTCTTTAATCAAATAAGGTCTTTTACCTTTTTATAAATATTATAAAGAGGTTTTCACTTTTTTGGAGTAAGTTCTATTAAAAAGTGGTTTTTAACTGTGATGAAGTCGTAACAAGGTAACTTTAGAGGAATCTGAAGTTGGAATAACTTTTTAATTACAGATGGGGTGATTTGATTATACCCCATAAAATTTAATACATGAATATGTGGAATACATCCCTATGTGTTAAGTACTTCAGGTTTTACCTAGACTTTAGTTTTATGAATTCATATAAGTTATTAATACAAAAATTATATAAAAAAAGAAAATTTTTTGACTTACTTCTTTTTATTGTACTGTTATTAGGAGTTTTCAATATGTTATTTTATAGATATGTTACCTTAAAAAAAAAGTATAATTTTTTAATTATTTTCATCCTTTTGTGTTATTTAGCAATCGGATTACAAGCACTTAATCAGTTTTTAGGACTTCAGTTTCCAGATATTAGGTTTATATACTATAGCTTTATGTATTTAACCTTATATTATTATCTACTATCTAAATTGTTATTATATACCAACTTACTAAAAATAGTTGCTATTGATTATAAAACAAATCTGCATGAGATATTTGGTAATCCTTTCGGTACTTTTTATAGTTTAGTTGCAAAAGTTCTTCCAAAAACAAATAAAATTGCTGTAGGAGTGGGTATTGGAGCTTACAGTACGGCAAAAATAGGATATTTTTACGACGGTGAAGTTATGGTGCCCCATATTCGAAATATTGGGTGTGTAACTCCTGAGGTTTGTGAGCGAATTGTAGACGCGCGTCACTCACTTTTAGACAGCCATGTTAATTGGCTTAATCCCTCATTTCATACTAACACTTCGAAAGTAACTTTACAAGAATTCTTTATGATTTTAGAGCAGGTAGACGAAGAATGTATTAATAAAGATGGTATAGGAAAAACATCATATTCAAAGTATTTGAGTATCGTGGACCATAAAGTGAAACATTCTCATGTAAAAACTTTCATATAAACATTAGGTAATTTCAAGCATTGTATTCTTGTAGGAACGAGGAAGTAACTCAGTTGGTTAGAGTATCAGCTTGTCACGCCGAAGGTCGAGGGTTCGAGTCCCTTCTTTCTCGTACAACTAATTTGATTAATTATTCTATGAAATTTTTTTATGTTGAGTATTTCCCTATTTTTATTTTTCTTATTGTCAGTATTGTTTTAGCATGTGTAATTTTCGGTTTATCTTATGTAGTATCTGCTCATGCTTCTGACTCAGAAAAACTATCTACATATGAATGTGGATTTGATCCTTATGAGGACTCAAGAAATGCATTTGATATTAGATTCTATCTAGTTGCCATTTTATTCATTATTTTTGATTTAGAAATCAGCTTTCTATTCCCATGGTCACTTACTTTAAGTACAATAGGTTTTACTGGCTTTTGGTCTATGGCTATTTTTTTACTAGTGCTAACACTTGGTTTTTTATACGAGTGGAAAAAAGGTGCTTTAGAATGGGAATAATTTGTTACTAAGGTGGGGTAACTCAATTGGTAGAGTGATGGAATCATAATCCACATGTTGAGAGTTCGAGTCTCTCTCCCGCTAGTTTATATAAATAGAAGTCCCTTTCGTCTAGTGGTCTAGGACATCGCTTTTTCATAGCGATAACACGGGTTCAAACCCCGTAGGGGATATTAAAAAAAAGTTTTAATTATGAAAAATAACAACATTGATAGCTTAATACCAAAGTTTTTTAGTTTTGTTGCTTTAAATACCTTCAAAAATATAAAAGAATGTAAATTTTCCTTGTAACCTTCTTTATTACTTGGTTTTGTTTGCGTATAGGCCCAGCGTTCTTATTGCTAAGTTTCTACTTATTACTTTTAGCTTATAATTTATAGTTAATACGGGACGATTTAGTATTAAAAGATGAGGGTTTTTTTAAACATAACGATGAAAATCAACAATTTCATGAAAGAATAAAACGAGCCAACTTAGAACAGAATCTACGTAAAAAAATTCATGAAAATGACAAAACTCCGCGAACATTAGTGTTACAAAAGTAGGCACTCAAAAAACAATAACCAATACAGGTTTAAACGCCTTCCAAACTATTGGGACTAGGGCTGCTACTGTCAGGTTAGCAGAAACTACTAGTAATATTAGGTAGTAGAAACTGTTTCGGATTTAAATACTAATTTTGCGGAGCTAAACAGCTCCAGTAGTACGCGAGGGGATAATAAACAAGCAACAAATAAGCTATTGGGCCTACCATAGGCCCCAAGTAAGGGCTTATCTTTAGCTGAAGCAGATAAACGAAAGTATGTTACACAATGGAGTACGTTAATGAAAAAGTTTTATAACCTACAGAACCCGTATTAGATAAATGGAGAATCAAATTCCCAATAAAATAGAAGTAACATTTTCTTTTTAATATCATCAAATAGTATTTATTATAATCATTACAGCCCACCATTTTTTCTTAACTTAGAGGGTAACCTCACATGTACCGTGTCTGGTAACTCAAGATTATAATATATGATTTCATTTGAAAAGTATTAATCAAAACATTACTATCAGTACTTTAAACCTTAGGTAATAAATTATCGAGCAGTGCGGTTACCTTGAGTATCACAATTTGCAATTAATACAAAGTATTATTATGAACCCTTTCAGTATTTGGTCGACATTATAATACTTATTTAGTACAACTTATCGAAACTTATCAAAAATCGGTTCTGCACCGATAACTGTTATTGTGTTGAGTGTCTCATTTATACGAACGGTAACGTATTATATTACTTTGACTCTTTGTCCATTATACACCAAAAGTAAGTTATTTACGGTTCTTCTAACAATATCTAGGGTCTGTTTTTTTTCGGAGTTTTAAACTAATTTTGCCCTTTTTAACCATGTACATTATAAGTAAATTAAGTATTTAAAATAAGGCTATGTCTAAAGTCTTAAATTGTATGAACTAGCAAACCAGTCACCACATAAACAGTAAATTATTGATTTAGTATACTGTTTAAGTGGTTTATAACAAAAATATAAAAGCTATACTTATTTTTACGGGACAATCCTAATTACAATCACTATTCCATTTTCAAATTTCTGAGGTTTTGAAAACCTAAAACTACTTGAATTCCTCCAACCTTTGAATTAGCTCCGATTTGCAGGGATTCTTGTACTGAAGTTCTATTTGTTTGGAGTAAAAGGTTTAAGGTTTCGGGATTTAACGGGTCAACTACAGAGGGCATATATATTTGTTTGTGCAATTCTGGATCATCTAATATAATTTTTTAACATTTCCCAAAGTATAACAACCACCCAACAGTAGATTACTTAATTTAGTTGTTGAATGTCCTGTATTGATAACGCCCTTTATCCCAGTGTCAAACCCCTTTATAAAAAATAATAACCCTTTTATATAGTGGTCTAGAGCATTGCTTTTTCATATCAATAACACGGGTTCAAACTCTGTAGGATATTCTAAAGAAAAAGGTCATATAAATACAAAATTCAGGGTAAATACTATAGTTACTTACCCATTAAAATATTAAAAATTAAATAGCTTTTGCAAGAGCACCTATAACCATAATAACTAATCTGAGTCCAGCATTCAAATGACGTGGATTTCTTATATTTAAGTAAGTTTGAACTAATGGGGTTTTCCCATTTACTGTCAGTTGATTAACCTGCTCTAAGATAACTTTGGTTGTAGGTGAAACACTTTTAATAAACTCGGGGCTTAAAGGTTTAGCTATATCTTATATATTCACTTGTTCGTGTTAATAAACCATTGCTACAAGTGAATCTGGGTTTCGAAATGCATTCTAACAATAGGCGGTAATAAAAAAACGACAAGAGTGCCTAATAATTTATTAGTACCACCAGCAAGTTCCATACTTTTAGATTGATAGGATAACACTCTTGTAGCCTCTCCTTTCGTGCTAATTCATTTGCTACTTCAATACTATTATCTTTAAATTAAATTCCTTTCAATTCCAGTGCTTTTTTACTACATCGTGCTCACTTGGTCCAAAAAAACCAAGAACACCAAACTTTACGTTCTTAAAACAGATCTCTCGATTTTCTACTTTTAAGTATGGGTGATCCTTTTTAAAATACTCACATTTAGGTAAGAAACCAATATAAAAAGTAGCCGACGTTAATAATAGTAAAAATAGGTACAGCCCTACTAAGACATTTAAAAAAGCTATAATTATTATTAAAACGAACTCTACTAATATAATTTTAATAGTAGTAAAATTCTTATGTAATAGATGCATGTAATACTTTTATTTTTTAGTTCTTAATAGGCTACAAATTGTAGCCATTTGTTATTTTATTTTAAACATTACATACCCGAAGTTAGGATTTTACGACCAGTAATATTAATACTACTATTTAAATATTGAGCATTAGCTTGTTTTAAGTCACCACTATTATTGGTAAGCTCAGCAGTAGCTTGAGTCCAATTAGTGGTCTTTAACACGGTATCTGCTAATAATGTTCTAGAAGTACCTGCTTTTTGTCCAATAATATTATCATAGCTTAAGTTAGTAGCTACAGTTTCTTGTTCAAAAGCTGAACCTTGTTTAGCACCAAGGTTTAATTTTTTACGTCTAACTTTTAAAATACGAGTTAATCCAGGTAAAAAATTTCTAATAACTACCATGTAGAATGTATAAAAAACTACAGTTAACCAAAATAACTGTGATAAAAATGTTACGGTATCAAATTGTGGCATTTGTTTATATCTATATTTATATTCTAATATTTTATATAACTATAATAGCACCTCAAAAACTATATATAATTGTTTTACTAAATTAATTACACTTAGTGTAAATTCTCTGCTTCATTTAAATAAATACAAGTTAAAATAGCAAAAACATATGCTTGAATAAATGCAACAGCTAATT
>Ga0209197_1000316_pt1 | contig 35070 bp, 24 predicted proteins | sample COGITO_mtgs_1105_4_FD_184802 | JGI IMG/M metagenome (GOLD analysis project Ga0209197, IMG submission 184802) | Pelagic marine microbial communities from North Sea - COGITO_mtgs_110512 (SPAdes) (version 2) | ecosystem: Environmental > Aquatic > Marine > Epipelagic ... | reverse complement strand
TTTACGAACTAATTGTTGAATAGTAGGCATACTAAATAATTGCTTTTTTTCGTTTATAATTAAACTTGTCTCTTTTTTCAGAGTTTGCAAATGTACAAATAATTTCTAACCTTTCTAATCTCAGTAAGTTATTTTTTAAAAAAGTATTTATACTTTCTATTGTATCTGTTTTTTAGATACATTTGAAATTCAAAAACAGATGATCTATTGCATAAAAAAAACATCTCCTTCTTGCTATTATTAGCTATTCTTGGTTATACCTCTGCAGTATGTTCTCAAGATTTTAGTCTTGAAATAAATTCAAATAAAACAACTGAAAATATATTTCTTTCTAAAATGAACTATAAAAAAAAACATACAGATTCTCTAGCTCTTTATATTGAATTAAATAGAGTTCAGAAACATCTTAAAATGAACGGTTTTTTTTTAAGCAGAATAGACAGCGTTTCTAAAAAAGGTGAAAAATATATTGCTTATTTAAATCTTGACAAGAAGGTAGATTCTGTGCTTCTAAAACACAAGAGCATCGGCAACCAAATTCTACAAAAATATAACTTCAAAAATAATTATATTAAAATACCTATAAATCAGTTAGAAGAAATTTTAAATGACATTTCAACCTTTCAAGAACTTAAAGGAAATGCTTTCTCTAAAATTAAATTAAAAAAAATAAGAATAGATAAAAAGACACTATATGCTGAAATTGATTTAACTACTTCTAAAAAAAGAAAAATAGATAAGGTAATAATTAAAGGGTATGAAAATTTCCCAGAATCATTTATTACAAATTATTTAAATATTAATTCTAAAACAACTTTTAACAAAAAGAAGTTGATGGAAATTTCTAAACTTTCTAAAGGCCTAGATTTTGTCTCTGAAACAAAGCCTCCTGAAACATTATTCACAAAAGACTCTACCTTAATATATATCTATTTAAAAAAAATAAAAGGAAGTAGTTTTGATGGCCTTATAAACTTTACTTCTCAGGAAAATGGAAAATTACAATTTAACGGGTATCTAGACTTAAAATTGAAGAATATCTTAAATAAAGGAGAACAATTAAATTTATTCTGGAATAGTTTTGGAAACGAAAGACAAGAATTTTCAATATCGGTAAAGACACCTTATATCTATAACTCTAAATTAAGTCCAGAATTTACTTTTTCTATATATAAGCAAGATTCTACTTTTTTAAACACAAAGTTAAATACGTCACTAAAATATCAAATTAAAAATAATTCTAATTTGTTTGTTTCTTTTAATTCTGAAAATTCTGAAAACCTAACAAATGCTTCTCTAGATAATATTAACACATTTCAAAATTACTTTTTAGGATTTGGATATGAATACAAAGTACCAAAAAATGATATTTTTGGAAATAATACTTTTTATTTAAATATTAATCCATCATTTGGAAAAAGAAAAACAATTGACAATATATCTCAGCAAATTAAAATAACAACTACCCTCGCCTATTTGTTAGATTTAAACAGAACAAATAGCCTCTACTTTAGAAACAAAACAGCACTATTAAATTCTACAAACTATTTTGATAATGAATTGTTTAGAATTGGAGGAAACAAATCTATTAGAGGATTTAACGAGCAGAGCATTTTTGTAAAAAACTATTTATTACAAAACATAGAATTTAGATACCAAACATCTAAGAGCTCCTATATGTATACGATTACAGATTTGGCATTAATTACTGCAACCAACAGTAAAGAAAAACTATACAGCTTTGGCCTTGGCTATTTGTTTAATTCGAATAATTCTCAAATTAATATCTCTACTGCAGTTGGCACAAATACCAAAAATCCAATAGATTTTAAAAACACACAATTTTTTGTAAATTGGGTAAACTTTTTTTAAAAGAAAAAAAAGTTACATCTATAAGTCTACTTTAGGAAAAATTGAAAAAATAACTACAACTTTTGCAGTAACATACGCAACATATTAGACCAATACTGTTTGTTAACGTTTTTAAGTTAAAAAAAACAATTCCTTGTATTGTATAATTCTTAAATTAATTTACTTTTTGGATTATTATTTTATATATATAAATACAATTACCAGTATTAATTTATTATTACGAAATAATGATTAAAACGGTGTTAAAAAAGTAGATTTATTAACATTCTTTTAAGAAATTTGCTCGTAATAATTTTAAAATAAAACAAATATGAAGACAAAGTTTAATGGAATTTTAACGCTTTTTCTGGCGTTAATAGTGCAGATTTCCTTTGCACAAGAAAAAACAGTTTCCGGAACAGTTTCTGACAAATCAGGCGTTTTACCTGGTGTTAGTATAATTATACAAGGAACTAAAACTGGAACAGAAACTGATTTTGATGGTAAATATACTATCAAAGCAAATGAAGGGGATGTACTAGCTTTCAGATATCTAGGATATACTAATTTAGCGGTAACTGTAGAATCTAGTGAAATAATTAATGTTACTTTACAGGAAGCTAGCGAAATGCTAAATGAAATTACAATTGGACTTGGAGTTTCTAAAAAAGAAAAAGCTATTGGTTATGCAGTTCAGAAAGTTTCTGGAGAAGACATCAACAAAGCAAAAGAGCCAAACCTAGTAAACGCTTTACAAGGAAGAATTGCTGGGGTTCAAATTCAAGGAAGTCCGTCAACACTTGGTGGAGCGTCAAGAATTACCATTCGTGGCTCCAATTCTTTCTTAGGAAACAATCAACCTTTATTTATTGTTGATGGAGTTCCAATTAGTAATGCACAATATGCCTCAAGCGGGGAAGGGCGCTCTCAACAAATAGGTTTCGGAGATGGTGCTTATGACTACGGTAATGCGGCATCAGAAATCGATCCATCAAACGTGGAAACTATGTCTGTTTTAAAAGGAGCAGCAGCTACAGCTGTTTATGGATCTAGAGGTGCAAATGGTGTGATTTTAATTACAACAAAAAGTGGAAAAAATCAAAAAGGAATGGGAATTTCTTTCGATAGTAGTGTTTCATTTGATGAAGTAAGAAATCTTATTCCTATCCAATCAACTTATGGTGGTGGTGCAACATATCCAACTGCTAGTGGTTTTAAAGAATTTACACAAGGTGGTGTTAGCTATTTAGCTCCAAACTATGCAAAAGATGGATCATGGGGACCAAAATTTAATCCAAATACGCTTGTTAGACATTGGGATTCATGGGATCCAGGCTCTAGTAACTATAAAGAGACAAGACCTTGGTCTGCTCCAAAAAATTCTTACGATAGCTTTTTTGATACGGGGGTAACTCTTATGAATACCTTAGCTTTATCTGGAAGTAATGAAAATGGTTCTTACAGAGTTTCGTATTCAAATTTAGATCAGAAAGGTGTAATGCCTGGAGGTGAATTACAAAGAAATACTGTAAATATTAATACAAATTACAAACTAAGCGAAAGACTTAAATCTAATGTAGCTCTTACGTATGTAAAAACAGAAGCTCAAAATAGAAATGTAACAGGTTACAATAATGCTAACCCTTTGCAAGGTTTTACACAGTGGTGGCAATCACAACTTGATGTTGACAGATTAAAAAGACAACAAAATACTACAGAAGGAAATCAATATACATGGAATCCAGTTGGAATAACTACTGATGCGAGTGGTGTTTTACAATCTTTTAACCCTACACCAAACTATTTTGACAACCCAAGTTGGAATAGAGCTAATATGTTGCAGGAAGACATTAAAAATAGAGTATTCGGAAATGCAAATCTTTCTTATGACATTACTGATAACTTAAATATTTCTACTCAATTTGGTACTGACTTCTTTCAGTTTAGTATCCGAGAAGGAATTCCATTAAGATCTGTAGATGGATCTAGATACGAAGAAACTGAAAGAAAGTTTCAGGAAACAAATATGGAAGTTCGTTTAAATTATAATAAGGATTTTACTGAAGAGTTTTCATTTAATGGTTTTATTGGAGCCAACAGAATGAGACAAACTGCTAAGAGATTAACTGCACAAACTAACGGTGGAATTGTAGTTGATAGATTTTTTAATATTGGAAATTCTGCAGATAGCCCACTTGTTGACACATATGCGTCAGAAAGAGGAATTAATAGTATCTTTGGTTCAGCTTCTTTAGGCTATAAAGATATGTTATTTTTAGATTTATCTGCAAGAAATGACGTGTCGTCAACTTTACCGGAAGCAAACAATAGTTATTTCTATCCTGCAGCTTCTTTAAGTTTTGCTTTATCTGAATTATCTTCAATTAAAGATAGTGGTGTTATCAACTTTGCAAAAGTAAGAGCGAGTGTTGCTCAGGCTGGTAATGACTCTGCTCCATATAGGTTATCTGATGTCTACAACCCAATTACTCCTAATTTCGGAAGTAATCCAATGTACTCTGTTCCTAATTCGCAACAAAACCCAGATTTGGTAAATGAATTAACAACAGAAGTTGAATTTGGTTTCTTAATAAAATTCTTTAACAACAGATTAAGCATCGATGCTGCTTACTATGATAGAATAACAGAAGATCAAATATTTAACGTACCTGTTTCATCTACAACTGGTTACACCTCTAAATTACTGAATGCTGGAAAAATGAAAAATTCTGGTTTAGAATTACAAATAGCAGGTACTCCAATTCAAACTGAAGATTTCCAATGGAATGTAGGACTTAATTTAACAAGCCAGAATAACGAGGTTGTTGAATTATTGAAAGACGAAGAAGGAAACACAGTTGTTGAAAGTATAAACGCTGGTAGTACTTGGGCTGCTGATTTAAGAGTACAAGAAGGCTTACCATACATGGCTTTATTTGGTCAGGATTTTGTTTATGATGCAGGTGGTAACAAATTAGTAGATGCAGACGGTAATTATCAATTTACTGATGATAGAGTTTATTTAGGTTCTGCTATTGCAGACTGGACTGGTGGTTTTAACACTTCTTTTACTTATAAAAACTTTACATTATCTGCATTATTTGATTTTCAAGTTGGTGGTATTATTCACTCTACTTCACTTCAATGGTCTAAATATTCTGGAATGCATCCTGAAACAGTCTCTTTTAACGGAGAAAGCGATACTAGAGCAAATGGTATGATTTTACCAGGTGTTAAAGCTGATGGTTCTGCGAATGACATAAGAGTTGATCCACAGACTTATTATCAAACATATTGGAGAAGAGCTGCACCAAACGTTTATGATGCCAGCTTTGTTAAATTTAGAGATATAAGATTAAGTTATGCAGTTCCTGCTGCAGTCTTAGGAAAAACTCCATTTACAAGCTTAAACTTAAGTGCTTATGGTAGAAATTTAGGTATTCTGTATTCAGAAGTACCTTATATTGACCCACAAGTAATTACTGGAGCAGGAAATGCTCAAGGTTTAGAAAATGCTCAAGTACCAGCTACTAGTTCATTTGGATTTAATATCTCTGCAAAATTTTAAAAATGAAAAAAATGAAAAAAATAAAAATATACAGTCTAGTGTTATTGTCTGTTGCATTATTTTATAAATGCGAAGACAACTTATCAGATCTTAATGTAGATCCAAATGCCGCAGTAACTGTTGCACCATCTACATTATTAACTACTGCGCAATATAACTTTTACAACAGTACCCAAGGTGTTGCAATTAATGCCGATTGGGGTCAGTTGATGGTTCAACAATGGTCGCAGACAGAATATACTGAAGATAGTAGATATAACCAGGATATATCATTCTTTGACGGAACTTGGAGTGCAATGTACGCCAGTGTTTTAAAAGAATTATATGCTGCTAAAACTTTAGTTGAAGAGCAAGAACTACCAGTAGGAATCATCACTAATCAAAAGAATATTATTGATGTAATGACTACTCAAGTATTTGCATTTTTAGCAGATGGTTTTGGTGAGGTACCTTATACTGAAGCAATTGGTGATAATAGTCTTCCTTCATATGATAGTCAAGAAGTTATTTACAAAGGAATACTAACTACGTTAGAAAATGCGGCTACTTCGTTCTCTGCTTCTTCCACTTCATTTTCCTCTGGTGAAATCATTTATAATGGTGATGTAGCTCATTGGACTAAATTGACACATTCTTTAATGTTGCGTTACGCAATGAGAATTGTTGATGTTGATCCTGTAACGGCAGATAAATACATAAAATTAGCAGCTACAAACTTAATTTCAAGTAATGCTGAAAACGCACTATTTACATTTCAATCTAGCTTGGCTCGTGCAAATCCTTTATTTAAGAATAATAGTCCATTAGATGGAAATAGAGATGATTATGCAGTTTCAGAATACCTGGTATCTACTTTAACAAGTATGGGAGATCCAAGATTAGGTATGTTTGCAAAAGCAGCATCTTCTGGAAACATTATAGGAATGCCATATGGTTTATCAGACAATGATGCAACAGTATTAAAACCTACCGTTTCAAGACCAAATGACGATGTGAGATCGGCAACAACGCCACATGTAATAATTTCTTTTGCAGAAGTTCAGTTTTTATTAGCTGAAGCATACGAGAGAGGTATTTTATCTGGAAATGCAGCAAATGCATATGCAAACGGTGTTACTGCTTCAATGAACTACTGGGGTATTGACGATGTTACAGCAATAGCTGGATACATTTCTAATAACGCCTATGATTCCGCAAATTGGAAAAACTCAATTGGAACTCAGAAATGGGTTGCATTATACATGAATGGTTTTCAAGCATGGAATGAGTGGAGAAGATTAGATTATCCACAATTGACTGCTCCTGCAGCAGCAATAATGAATACAATTCCTGTAAGAATGCCTTATCCTTTATCTGAGACACAGTCTAACTCATCTCAGTTAGAAAAGGTTACGTCAACTCCTGCAGACATGACAACAAAAGTTTGGTGGGATGTAAATTAATAATAATTTCTACATAAAACCTAAAAGGAAAGGACTGTCTGAAAAGACAGTCCTTTCTTTTTAGGCAATTAACTGGAAAACGAGCTCTTCTTTTAATAGGAAACAGCATAAAACAAATCAGTAAAAAACCAGTATCTAAAGGCTGGTTCTTAAATAGATTTAATGCTACAGGCATTACCTTTGAAATAGTTGACAATACAAGTGATAAGAAAATTAAAGAACTAAGTGAAGTAGCAGCCCTAGAAATGGTGAAAATTTTATTATTAGAGAAATAGCGACTAGCATTAAGTAAAACTACGTTACCTTATAAAAAAATATCCAACCCATAACAGGTTGGATCTTTTTTTTTAGAAAATCAAAAACCAACAAACTCAGCATGAATAAAAACTGAATAAATCAACATAATTATTATTTACTCCTAAATAAAATTTAAAAAGACTGTCTATTAGACAGTCTTTTTTTGTTTTAAAACGAGCCCATTATACATTAATCTAAAACCTAAAACACGCATTCTGTCGAAAAATTAATTAATAAAAGCAAAAATCAAGAAAGATTTAATATAAACTTCAATTTAATACACCAAATATAATTAATTACGAGAAAAAAAATAACTGCAACTTTCACAGTAACACATACACCGTCAAAAACCAATACTTTTCATTAATATTTTTAAAACGTTTTTAAGTTAAAAAAACAGTTTCTTGTATTGCATAATTAATTAAATAATTTACTTTTTGGATTATTATTTTATATACATAAATACAATTACCAGTATTAATTTATTATTACGAAATAATGATTAAAACGGTGTTAAAAAAGTAGATTTATTAACATTCTTTTAAGAACTTTGATTAAAATAATTATTAAAATAAAACAAATATGAAGACAAAGTTTAATGGAATTTTAACGCTTTTTCTGGCGTTAATCGTGCAGATCTCCTTTGCACAACAAAGAACAATATCGGGGATAGTATCTGATGGATCGGGACCCTTACCAGGAGTTAATATAGTCATTAAAGGCTCTACAATTGGTACAGAAAGTGATTTTGATGGTAAATATTCTATCACAGCAAAAAGTGGTGATATTTTAATTTTCAGTTACCTAGGTTACAAAATAACAAATCAAACAGTTGGTTCATCCATAAAAATTAATATAACTTTAGAAAAAGACACTAGTAGTCTTGACGAAGTTGTTATTGTTGCTTATGGTACTCAAACAAAAGAATCTATTGTAGGATCAGTTGCTGTGATATCTAATGAAGTTATAGAAAAACAACAGTTAGTTTCCGTAACAAATGCATTACAAGGAACAGTTTCTGGTGTGAATATTATTTCTGCTGGTGGTCAACCTGGAAATAATCCAACTATTAGAATTAGAGGAATTGGATCTATAAATGCAGATGCTTCTCCATTAATTATTTTGGATGGCACACCTTACAACGGAAATATTAATTCAATAAGTGCAGATCAGATTCAGTCTATGAATGTTCTTAAAGATGCCTCTTCAACTGCTTTATATGGATCTAGAGGTGCGAATGGTGTGATTTTGATTAATACAAAAAAAGGAACAATAAATGCTCCTACTAAAATTACTTTAAGATCATCTACAGGTTTTGCTAACCAAGCAGTAAAACAACATGAATTCTTAAATACCGATGATCAAATGAGGTACTCTTGGGAAGCTATCAAAAACGCTGAAGTATATGTCAATAATACTGACCCTGCAACTGCAGCGCAAAACGCATCTAATACTTTAATTTCTGGTTTTGGCTACAATCCTTATGGACCATCAGTACCTAATCCAGTTGATGAAAGCGGAAATTTAGTAACAAGCAATAAATTATGGGAAACAGATTGGGCTGGATTACTTTTTAATGAAGCTGCAATTAGAAAAGAACACGGACTTACTGCATCAGGAGGTTCTGATTCATCCACATATTTTTTCTCGGTAAATTATTTAGATCAGCAAGGTAGTATTTCAGAATCCGACTTTGAGAGAATAACAACAAGATTAAATATGACTTCTTATCTAAAGGATTGGTTGAAAATTGGTTTTAACACTTCATATTCAACATCGAAGCAAAATAACCCAACTCAATCAGGTTCCTCATATCAGTCAGCTGTTCAATGGACTACTAGTGTATCTTCAATATACCCTTTGTATAAAAGAGATGAAGTTGGTGCATTGGTAAATGATAACTTTGGAAAACCAATTTTCGATTATGGAAATACCGCTGGACAAGTAACAAATGGAATAAGACCAGCTTTAGAGGGTGAAAATGCATATGGTGCATTATTTAATTACATTAACATAAACAATAGAGACAATATTCAAGCAAACGGTAATGTTGAGGTGAAATTTTCAGACAATATTAATTTCAAAACTACCTTAGGTTTTGAAAAAGTTTTATTTGATAGTTATGGATATGTAAATAATGAATTTGGTTATGCAGCAAACGTTGGCGGTCGTGTTTCTCAAACAAGAAATGTAACAACTACATTAAACCTTATTAATTCATTAAATTTTGATAAAACATTTTATAAGACTCATAATGTTTCAGCTAGCGTAATACAAGAAGCTTATAAATTTAAAGTTGATGCTCTAAACGCTCAAGGTGTTGGGTTCTTGCCTAATGTACAAGTATTAAATGGTAGTACTACGCCAGAAGGTGTTGGAGGATACGTAAGTGAAGAAAGGATAGAAAGTTATTTAGCGAGATTTTCTTATAATTATGACACAAAATATTTTATTGAAGGATCTTATAGACGTGATGGATCTTCTAGATTTTCAGAAGAAACTAGATTTGGAGATTTTTATTCTGTAGGTGGTGCTTGGCTTATTTCTAAAGAAAAATTCTTAGAAGGAAATCCTGTTTTAAACTACTTAAAACTAAGTGCATCTTACGGTGAATTAGGAAATAATAGAGGTATTGGATACTTCCCATACCTATCATTATTTGAAACTGGTTATAATGAATTAACACAAACTGGTGTTGTACTAGGTGCGGTAAGTGACCCATTATTATCTTGGGAGAAAGCAGCTTCATTAAATGCAAGTTTAGATTTTGGGTTTTTAAATAACAGAATAAATGGTAGTATTTCTTATTTCGAAAAAGAATCAATAGATTTAATTTATAATAAGCCGTTACCAGGTTCTACAGGAAATACAAGTATAACAACCAATGTAGGTTCCTTAAAAAATTCTGGTATAGAATTTGAATTAAGAACTCTAAACATAGAAAAGGATAAATTTCAATGGAGTACTAGCTTAAATGTTACAGCTACTAAAAATGAAATTACAGAGTTAACTCAAGAATCTTTTATAAATGGAACAAAAAGATGGGAAGTTGGTACCTCATTATACGAGTTCTTTGTGAGAGAATATGCAGGAGTTGATTCTTCAAATGGAAAAGCACTTTGGTTTAAAGATGAATTAGATGCTGAAAACGAACCGACTGGAACAAAGTTAGTTACAGATGAGTATGCAGATGCTACTCGGTATGCAACTGGTAAAGAATCTTTACCAGACTTTGAAGGGGGAATAACAAATACCTTTATCTATGGTAATTTTGACTTAAACATATTAATGAACTTTAGTGTTGGTGCATATATATATGATTCTACATACGCTGGCTTAATGGGTGGGTTTGAAACATTTGGAAGAGCAGCTTCTGTTGATATAGCTGATAGATGGCAAAATCCAGGTGATATTACTAATATTCCACGTTTACAGAACAGTCAGAATGATTTCAACTCAACATCAACAAGATTTTTATTTAAAAATGATTACTTAAGGTTAAAAGCATTAACTTTTGGATTTAATTTTCCGACAACTAAAATTGAAAATATTGGAATAAGTAAGCTTAGAGTTTATTTACAAGGTGATAATTTAGTAACGGTTCAATCTCATAAAGGGATTGATCCTGAGCAAAGTATATCTGGAACTACAAACAGTAGATCTTTCAATCAAAGAATATTTTCTTTGGGTATTAATTTAGAATTTTAAAAACTTACAAAATGAAAAAAAATAATTTAAATTTATTATTACTGTTGTTCTTGACTTGTTCTTTAATAAGTTGTAACGAAGAATTTTTAAATGATCCTCAGCCAACAGATGCTGTTACCTCTAGTGTAATTTTTGGTTCTAGAGAAGGAGCTAATGCATTCGTATCAGGTATAATGAGAAACTTTAGATCTCAATTCACCGCTACTGATGCCGCAGGAGTAAACTCAATCTACTATGCTCGAACTGTAAAGGGAAATGATATTATCCAAAGAGCTACTTGGTTTTCATTTGATTATGAAAATGAGAATAGAGAGCCAAATTACAGACGTGTTGCGTTTTCATGGAACTATCCTTATTACATGATTAATCAAGCTAATAATTTGATTATTGGTGCGGAAAATTCTGAATTATCTGATCTAGATAAAGAACAGATTATCGGTCAAGGAAAAGCTATTCGTGCATTTTTTTATTTTCAATTAGCAATGGAATTTCAACATACTTATTCATACGATGCTTCATTACCTGCGCCCCCAATCTATACGCAAGTTGCAACGGAAGGAAATCCAATGAGTACACTAACTGAAATGTATGCATTAATTTTAGAAGATTTAGGCTATGCAACTTCCAATTTGACTTCGGATAGACTTGCAAAATCTTACATCAATCAAAATGTAGCTTATGGAATATTGGCTAGAGTGCACCAAACTATGGGTAACTGGTCTGAAGCAGAAGATGCTGCCAGAAAATCATATGGAGGAGGAAGCCCTGCTAGTATATTGAATAACAATTATACTAATGGTTTTAATAGTATTGCTGATTCAGAATGGATTTGGGGTAGCGCTCAATCTTTAGATCAATCTAATTACTATTGGGGTGCACCACACGCAATGTCTGACCATTATAATACTTCTTATTCTGCTACTTATTTTAATAATGATTTTGTTACTTTATTCACAGCTTCTGATATTAGAAATACTTTTGTAGAAGAGTATGCTGTTCCTGCAGACGATTATAGAAATTATATTTCAACTAAATTTACTTTTACTTTTGATTCTGATCACCCAATAATTAGAACAGCAGAAATGTTATTGGTAGAAGCAGAAGCGAAATATCACAATGGAGATATAACTGGAGCACATACTCTACTTTTTGCTTTACAATCTAATAGAGATGCTTCAGCAACAAAATCAACGAATATTGGTCAAGCACTTTTAGATGAAATTCTAGTAGAAAGACGTAAAGAACTTTATGCTGAAATAGGAGTCGAATGGTTTGATGCTAAAAGATATAGAACAGGGATCACAAGAACAGGGAATCAAAGGCTTACAGGAGCTAGTAGCTTAGCAGCAGATGATAAAAGATTTTTCTTGAAAGTACCTCAATCTGAAATAGATGCAAACGATAATATAACCGATAGCGTAAACGAAAATAGATAATTATTTTAGTATGCCTTTTTAGCAAAGAGGTATACTAAAATTTATTTTTTTATCAATAATAATTTAAAAACACATTCACAATGAAGAAAAAAATAATTTACCTTTTATTACTAGCACTGCCTTTGGTTTTGATTACTAGTTGTGAGGAAAACGCAGTAGGAATAACTCCTGCTTTGGATTATATTGCATTTGGAACTGACAAATATTCCACGGGAGTTGATCCTGGAGGAGCAACTACTTTTGATATACCTGTATATACATCTAAAGTATATAGTGCTGCAACAACTTTTAACGTAACTGTTGATGGTGCTAAAGCAGCGGCTGGTTCATATGATGTACCTGCTTCTGTATCAATTGCAGCTGGATCAAACGAAGGAGTTTTAACTGTTTCTTTATCTGATGTAAACTTAGGTATTGGAATAAATGAAATTACAATTAACTTTAAAGATGAAGCTGGCTCTTATCACGGTGAATCAACTACTCTTGCGTATGTTCAAAACTGTACCGAAATAATTGCTACCTTAGATTTATCATTTGATCGTTGGGGTTCTGAAGTATATTGGGAAATCCGAGATGCTTTAGATGGTATTGTAGTTTCTACTGGTGGTTATCCTGATACAGGACCAGGAACAACCACTACAGATTCAGTAGCAATTACATTGTGTGCTGGAAGGTCATACACTTTTCTTGCTTTAGATGCTTATGGCGATGGCTGGACTGGTGGTGATTACACATTGACTATTGGCGGTGTTGTAAAATTTACTGGAGACGGAAGTATTTTGGATACGACTGGTGTATCTATAGATTTTAATACAGATTAAAACTAGTCTATAAATTAAAATTAAATTGCCTCATAAGGTAATTTGAAATATTAGAGAATAATTTTTTCTAACTTAAATAAAAAAAATCACCTCACTTCGAGGTGGTTTTTTTTTGCTCATTATTTTAATTCAAATTTGTAAAATGGATAATGCATTTACAAATATTTTTGGTCTTAGAGCGATTATCAAAGCAATTGATAATGGCTCTAAACTCAACAAAATATACATTCAGAAAGAATTGCAGGGTTCTCTTTTTTATGAGTTAAATAAATTGATAAAAGAAAAAAACTTTCGAAATTTAAGATTTAAATATCTGTGCAAGTAAGCAATTTGATAGTGCTAGATTAAACAACTTTGAAAAACTTAATGATAGCAAAGTTGTTGTATATATTACTCCTGAAAATACTCCAATAAAGAACAGTACCTATTTCGCGTTTTCTATTTAATCTAAAGTTCCAAGAACTTTTTATCTCTTATTTAAATATCCAAAAGGATACTCCCATAGATACAGGCAAAAAATTAAAATAAATAATAAGTGGTCATTAATTGATACACTAAGAATACTTAAAAAAATAATACCCTAGTTAAACTAGGATTAAAGAACTAAGTGAAGTAGCAGCCCTAGAAATGGTGAAAATTTTATTATTAGAGAAATAGCGCCTAGCATTAAGTAAAACTAAATTACCTTATAAAAAAATATCCAACCCATAACAGGTTGGATCTTTTTTTTTAGAAAATCGAAAACCAACAAACTCAGCATGAATAAAAACTGAATGCATCAAAATAATTATTATTTACTCCTACATAAAACAAAAAAAGACTGTCTAATTAGACAGTCTTTTTTTGTTTTTAAACGAGCCCATTATACATTAATCGAAAACCTAAAACACGCATTCTTTCGAAAAATTAATTAATAAAAGCAAAAATCAAGAAGGATTTAATAGAAACTTCAATTTAATACATCAAATATTAATAATCACGAGAAAAAAAATAACTGCAACTTTCACAGTACACATAAACCATCAAAAACCAATATTGTTCATTAATATCTTTAAAACATTAAACGTTTTTAACGTTACTAAAAATAAGCCCTTATATTATATAATTCTTAAAATAATCTACTTTTTAACTTATTATTTTACATAAACAATAAAAATATTGTGTTAAATAATTGTTTTATTAAGATAAATTTAAGACTTTTGACATAATTAATTCAAACAAACATAAAAATGAAGACAAAGTTTAAAGGAATTTTAACGCTGTTTCTGGCGTTGGTAGTGCAAATTTCGTTTGCACAACAAAGAACTATAACTGGAAAAGTATCTGATGGATCGGGACCCTTACCGGGAGTTAGTATAATCGTTAAAGGTTCTACAATTGGTACAGAGACAGATTTTGATGGAAAATATTCCATTAAAGCAAGTTCAGGAGATATTTTAACATTTAGATATCTTGGTTATTTATCAATTGATAAGACAATTGGAGCATCTAGTATTATAAACGTATCTATGAAAGAAGATGCAAACATATTAGACGAAGTAGTTATTGTTGGTTATGGTACAACTACAAAAAAATCTTTTACTGGTACCGCAAGTGTTGTTAGCAGCGAAAACATCGATGCAAAAGCTGTATCCAACGTTGCACAAGCGTTAATTGGTGAAGTGTCTGGAGTTTCTGTTACAAGAACTAATGGTAGACCAGGATCAAGTGCTACCATACGAATTAGAGGTTTTAGCTCTATAGAAGGTAATAGTGCACCTTTATATGTGGTTGATGGAGTTCCTTTTTCTGGAGATATAAATGCTATTAACCCTAATGATATAGAATCAACAACAATCTTAAAAGATGCGTCTGCAACAGCTATTTATGGTGCTAGAGGTGCTAATGGTGTGGTATTACTAACCACAAGAAAAGGTACATCTGGTAAAAATACTGTTGAATTTGATTTTCAATCTTCTGTTTCAAGCAGAACATTGCCACGTTACGATCTTGTAGAGAGTGAAGAAGAATATATGGAGTTAGTATACGCTGGTCTTAGAAATACTGCTGACTTTGCAGGAAATAATAACCCATCGCAGTTCGCTTTAGATAATTTATTCTCTGACAGAGGTGTTGCACCTTTATATAATATGTGGAATGTAGCTGACGGTAATGGGCTTATAGACCCATCTACGGGTAAAGTGATAAGTGGTGTTACAAGAAAATACACTCCAACAGATTGGGCCGACGCCGGATATAGAGATGGTGTTAGAAATGAGATGAATTTTAAAACTTCTGGTGGTACTGATAAAACAAAACACTATTTTTCTTTAGGTTATTTATCTGATGAAGGTTTTATTGCAGAATCACAATATGACAGGTATTCTACTAGATTAAATGTAACCGCAAATCCTGTTGATAGAGTAAAAATTTCGACTAATTTAGATTATTCTTACAGTGAATATAATGATGCTACTGGTTATGGTGGTGGTAATGTAACATATATGTTAGACTTCACTCCAACTATCTATCCTTTATATCTTAGAGATACTGATGGTAATATAGTAATGAACCCTAACACAAATGAACCATTTTATGATTTTGGTGACAATATCGCTGGTAACGCTAGAGATTTTTCTGCTACATACAATGGAGTTGGAGAAGCTATTTATAACATAAACAGAACTAAAAGACACTCTGTAAATGGAAATATTAACGCTGCAGTTGAGATTATGGAAGGTTTAACTTTTGAAACTACATATGGTATGAATTTCTACAGTAGTAATTTAGATCAAACTAGAAATTCTATTCAAGGTAGTGCAGGTGTTGCTTTAGGTGGTACACTATATAAGGCTAATACAACTTATGTTTCTCAAAATTTTAACCAAATTTTAAGATATAAGACTAAATTTGGTGAAGATCATAATTTTAATATGTTAGTTGCTCACGAATCTTTTGCTGATAGAAATGAATATTTTGACATGAATAGAAAAGGTATTGTGAATTTAAATCCAAATGCTGCAGGTGCGCCAGATAATTACTTAGATCAAAATGGTGTGTCTACTGGTAATATTGTAGAAACTTCATTAGAAGGCTACTTTACACAAGCCAACTATAACTATTTAAATAAGTATTACCTACAAGGTACACTAAGAAAAGATGGTTCATCAAGATTTTATAAAAATAAATGGGGAACATTTTGGTCAGCAGGTGCTGGTTGGATTGTTAGTGAAGAAAATTTCTTAAGCTCATCAAACGTTATTAATTATTTAAAGCTTAAAGCTAGTTATGGTGTTCTAGGTGATCAAGGAAACGCTGCTTACGCAGGTCAACTTGGGTTTGATATAGAAAACCTTCTAGGACAACCTTCTCTGGCTCCAAGAGCTGTTGTTGATCCAAATATTACATGGGAGTCTAGTGAACAAATGCAAGTAGGTGTTGAAATTGAGTTATTTAAGGGTGCAATTCAAGCAGATTTAGACTACTACGTTAAGACAACTAATAATTTATATGTAAATAAGAGATTACCTCCTTCTACAGGTGACGCTATTATTTTAACTAACGACGGTTCATTAGAAAATAGGGGTTTTGAATTTAATGTAACTGGTAACATTGTAAGAAATAGAGATTTCAAACTATCATTAACATTAAATGGTGAAATGTTTAATAACCAAATAACTCAAATGCCAATAGAAAACTCTACTGGTCTGCCAAAGGTTGTTAATGTTAGTGGCCTATTTGGTCAATCACAAGGACGTAGTATTTATGACTATTACATTAGAGAATGGGCTGGTGTTGACCCTGCTAATGGTAACCCAATGTGGATAGAAAACTGGTCAGATGAAAATAGTAATGGACAATATGACAGTGGAGAAGGTATTCCAGATATGTTAATTTATGCAGCAGCAAACCCAGATGCCGTTATTGAAGAAAGAATAACAACTACCTACAGTAACGCTACTAGAAAGTACTCTGATAAGTCTGTAATACCTACTGTTAGAGGTGCTTTTAGGTTAAATAGCTCGTACAAAGGTTTCTCTTTTAGTACACAGTTTGGATATAGCTTAGGAGGTTATGGTTATGACTCTCAATATGCAAATCTTATGACTAATGGTAAAGTTGGTGGTTCATCTTATCATAATGATATGAAAGATCGATGGATGCAACCAGGAGATATTAGCGCTATTCCTAGACTTTATTCAAATGAAAATGTTCAAGCAGTTTCATCTTCTACAAGATTTCTGCAGAGTAGTGATTACTTAGCTTTAAACAATGCTAGATTAGGTTATCAAGTACCATCACAATTCTTAGCAAAAACAGGATTCTCTTCAGTTAATTTCTGGGTATCAGGGGATAATCTATTTTTATTAAGTTCTAGACAAGGATATAATCCTACAACATCATTAACTGGTCAATCTGGTAGATATACCTATAATCCAATATCTAATTACACATTAGGTGTTAGAGTTAAATTTTAATAAAACTTATAATTATGAAAAAAATAAATTATATAATAGTAATCATTGCAAGTCTTATGTTTACGTCTTGTAGTGAAGATTTTTTAGAAAATAGACCTACGAGTTTCATCTCCAATGATGATTTGGGTGAAACTGCCTTAATTAACCCTAGTATTGTTGAGGGAAATTTAAGAGGAATTTACAATCAAATGGTAACTGCATATATAGGTGGTACTAGTAGCCAAGAAGATTTTGGTCATAAATCTTTTGATTTAATGAGTGATTTATTATCTAGTGATTTAGCGCAAGTTGGTGCTAGTTACAATAGGTTTGTAAGCTTAGCAAATTATGTTTGGACACAAGACAATACTATAAGTCTTCCAAACTATACTGCCTGGAGGTTTTACTACAGAATAATTAATAGTGCTAATTTAATTATTGACGCTAATGGTGGTAATGATTTTACTCCTGAATCTGATGCTGTAAAAGGTGTAATTGGTCAGGCAAAAACAATTAGAGCATTTGCTTATTTTTACTTAACTCAGTACTTCGCTATTAAATATGATGCAAGTGCAGAAATTCTACCTCTTTATATTCTCCCGGGTCAGCCAGGTAAAGCTAAATCAACAATGGGTGATGTATACACTCAAATAATAGCTGATCTAAATTCTGCAATCAGTTTTATGGATGGTTATGCTAGACCAAACAAAGCGTCATTAAACCAAAATGTTGCAAAAGGGTTTCTTGCATATGTTTATGCGTCAATGGGACAAAGCGATAAGAATGTATTAGCTAAGAATTTAGCTGATGAAGTTATTAATTCTGGTGAATTTACAATGATGAATGCTACCGAAGTTACTGGTGGTTTCACAGCATTAAGTACTCCAGGATGGATGTGGGGATTTGATTTAACCCTCGCTAATGATTTAGGTTTAGTTTCTTGGTGGGGATTTATGGATTATTACAGCTACTCATACCAATCAGTTGGTAATTACAGAGGAATTGATGATGGTCTTTATGATAGAATAAACGCAAATGACATTAGAAAACAACAATTTGGTAGACCAACACCAGGTGGTGATTATTTTTATGGAGAATCTCCATTAATCCCAGCTAATAAATTTTACAATTTAAGAAGAGTAAAAATGAGTCAAAATCCAATGACTGACGACTACGTTTATATGAGAGTTGCAGAAATGTATTTATTATCTGCTGAGATGAGCGCTGTAGAAGGTGATGATGCTGCCGCTAAGACGAGGTTAAAAGAAGTCTTGGCTCAAAGATTCAGTGATCCTGCAGACTATGCATATGTAGACGCATTATCCGGTCAAGCACTTGTAGATGAAGTAGTTTTTAATACAAAAATTGAATTTATTGGTGAAGGTAAAAGTTATCTTTTAATGAAGAGAAGAAAATTAAGCAATACTAGAGGTACTAATCACCTAAATAGAAATGGTGAAACTATTTCTTATGATGATCCGATGGTAACTTTTTCTATACATCAAAGAGAAATTACAGACAATCCTTTAATTACTGAAGGTAATAAATAGTGATTTTATTATATAAAATTAAAACAACAAATAATCAGTGATTAAAATTTATAAATAGACATTTAAAATGTTTATAATTTAATAACCATAATTTAAACTTTATGAAAACAATAATAAAAACCTTTTTGGTACTATTGGTAAGTGTCTCTTTATTTAATTGTGAAGACACGTTAGAACCCTCTGCTTTGGATTATATTGCATTTGGAACTGACAAATATTCCACGGGAGTTGATCCTGGAGGAGCAACTACTTTTGATATACCTGTATATACAGCTAAAGTATATAGTGCTGCAACAACTTTTAACGTAACTGTTGATGGTGCTAAAGCAGCGGCTGGTTCATATGATGTACCTGCTTCTGTATCAATTGCAGCTGGATCAAACGAAGGAGTTTTAACTGTTTCTTTATCTGATGTAAACTTAGGTATTGGAATAAATGAAATTACAATTAACTTTAAAGATGAAGCTGGCTCTTATCACGGTGAATCAACTACTCTTGCGTATGTTCAAAACTGTACCGAAATAATTGCTACCTTAGATTTATCATTTGATCGTTGGGGTTCTGAAGTATATTGGGAAATCCGAGATGCTTTAGATGGTATTGTAGTTTCTACTGGTGGTTATCCTGATACAGGACCAGGAACAACCACTACAGATTCAGTAGCAATTACATTGTGTGCTGGAAGGTCATACACGTTTTTGGCTTTAGATGCCTATGGCGATGGCTGGGGTGGTGATTACACATTGACTATTGGCGGTGTTGTAAAATTTACTGGAGACGGAAGTACTTTGGATACGACTGGTGTATCTATAGATTTTGATACAAATTAAAACTAGTCTATAAATTAAAATTAAATTGCCTTATAAGGTAATTTGAAATATTAGAGAATAATTTTTTCTAACTTAAATAAAAAAGATCACCTCACTTCGAGGTGGTTTTTTATTTTTAAGTACATTTGCAAAATGGATAATGCATTGACAAATATTTTTGGCCTTAGGGCTATTATAGAAGCTATAGAATCGGGCTCTACACTCAACAAAATATACCTTCAAAAAGAATTGCGTGGCTCTCTTTTTTATGAGTTAAATAAATTGATAAAAGAAAAAGGAATTACCACAAGCCTAGTTCCCATAGAAAAATTAAATCGTTTGTCTAAAAACGGAAACCATCAAGGTGCCGTGGCTCAAATATCTCCTGTAGAATTTCATGATTTAGAGGAACTTATAGAACAAACTTTAGAAAATAATAAAGTACCCTTATTTTTATTATTAGATCAACTTTCTGATGTACGTAATTTTGGAGCTATTATAAGAACTGCAGAATGCACTGGTGTAAATGGTATTATTATTCAAAAAGATGGAAGTGCTCCTGTAAATGCAGAAACAATAAAAACTTCTGCCGGCGCCGCTTTTAAAATACCTATTTGTAAAGTAGACCACATAAAAGATGCATTATATATTTTACAAGCTGCCGAAATTAAGACAGTTGCTGCTACAGAAAAAACAGAAGACTCTATTTATGATATAAACATGAACCAACCAATTGCGATTGTAATGGGTTCTGAGCAGCGTGGTGTAAACCCCTCTATACTTAAAATGGTTGACTATAAGGCAAAATTACCAATGTTAGGTGAAATAGCCTCCTTAAATGTATCGGTTGCATGTGGAGCTTTCTTATACGAGACTATAAGACAACGAATTTCTACTATTAAAAATTAAAAACACTTATTTTATTTCTTCCTCTTGCCCCTCTTCTATCTCTGGTGGAGCAAAATTACCATTTTCGTCAAATAAAAGATCAAATGCAGTTTTTGAGAACTGATGCTCTTTTTTGATAAGTCCTTTTCTTCTGTAAAATACAGCAAAAACCAAACCGATTAATAATCCAGATAAATGTCCTTCCCAAGACATACCATCTTTAATTGGCAAAACATACCAAATCATACTTCCGTATAGAAATATAATAATGAAAGAAAGTGCTACTAATCTATAGTGTTTTCTAATAATTCCACTAAAAAAAACAAAACTAAACAATAGATACACAATGCCACTTGCACCAATATGATAAGATTCTCTAGCTATAACCCAAGTTAAGAGACCGGATAACAGACCTCCAAAAATTAAAACCTTGTAGGCAATATCTCTATAAAAATAGAATACGCTTAATAACAAAACAAACAACGGAATTGAATTGTTAAAAAGATGATTGGTATCACTATGAATAAAGTGTGTAAAAACAATACCTCTTAACCCAATTAAATCTCTGGGTAAAACGCCATACTTATTAAAATTAAAATTAAAATAAATTTCAACCCAATAAATCAACCAAATAGCAACAACATATACTATTGGCACAAGGAAAACAGATTTTGATATTTTTAAATGGCTTTCATCTTTCATAGTTACAAAAATAACAAATATGTTACCAAAATAAAAAAGAACAACTTCTGTCATAAAACTTTGCTATTTTTACAATATGAATGAACCTTTGGCAGAAAGAATTAGACCTAAAGTATTAGAAGACTATATTAGCCAGCAACATCTGGTAGGAAAAGATGGTGTTTTAACGAATTTAGTTAAAAAAGGTATGATACCTTCTTTATTACTCTGGGGTCCTCCAGGAATAGGTAAAACTACACTAGCTAATATTATTGCAACAGAGAGTAAAAGGCCTTTTTATACGCTAAGTGCTGTTAGTTCTGGTGTGAAGGATGTAAGGGAAATTATAGAAAAAGCTAAAAAAAGTGGTGGTTTATTTACTGCTAAAAATCCTATTTTATTTATTGATGAAATTCACAGGTTTAGTAAATCTCAGCAAGATTCTTTATTAGGAGCCGTTGAAAAAGGATGGGTAACCTTAATTGGAGCAACTACAGAGAATCCTAGTTTTGAGGTGATTCCTGCCCTACTCTCTAGATGCCAAGTATATATTTTAAATTCTTTTGATAAAAAAGATTTAGTGGCTCTTTTGCATAGAGCAATGGAGAAAGATGAATTTCTCTCATCAAAAAAAATTACATTAAAAGAAACAGATGCTTTACTGCAGGTTTCTGGAGGAGATGCTAGAAAACTTTTAAATATATTCGAAATCTTAGTTTCTGTTGATGATGAAATTGAAATTACAAATAAACTTGTATTATCTAAAATACATCAAAACACAGCCAGATATGATAAAACTGGAGAACAACATTATGATATTATTTCTGCCTTTATAAAATCCATACGCGGAAGTGACCCAAATGCGGCTGTTTATTGGTTGGCTAGAATGATAGAAGGTGGCGAAGATGTAAAGTTTATAGCTAGAAGAATGTTAATTTTGGCTTCAGAAGATATTGGAAATGCGAACCCTACTGCCCTAATATTTGCTAACAATACATTTCAAGCGGTTTCAATAATCGGTCATCCAGAATCTAGAATCATACTAAGTCAGTGTGCAGTCTATCTATCGAATTCAGCAAAAAGTAATGCTTCTTATTTGGCCATTGGTAAAGCACAGGATTTAGTTAGAAAAACTGGTGATTTATCTGTGCCTTTAAGTTTGAGAAATGCACCTTCAAAATTAATGAAAGATTTAGATTATGGGAAAGAATATAAATACTCACATAATTATCCTAATAACTTTGTAGACCAAGAGTTTATGCCTGATGAAATTTCTGGAACAAAACTATACGAACCTGGAGAAAACCAAAGAGAAAACCAGTTTAAAGAGCTCTTAAAAAATAGATGGAAAGGAAAATATGATTATTAAGATTAATAAAAAAATTAAAACTTGATACTATATTTTTTTACTACTATCTCACCGCCTTCATAAAACTCGGCAATCCAATTTTCGCCCTTTTTATAAAGTAATCCGTTTTTGTCTTTGATTACATAGATATCTTTAGCACCAGTATTTAAAATAACAAATACAACTTGTGGTTTTAAGTTTATTAATTGAAATCCATTTTCCTTTGGCTGTGCATATAATGTACTGTCAAGTGCTATATTATTTGTTGGAGATACTTGTGCAGCTTCCTTAATATTGGTTATCACTGACAACTCCACCTCTAATTTAATTTCTTTTTTATCTTTACCAATAGTTTCTAATAAAAATGGTTCATAAACAACATCATTCATACTTGCATGTGCATTTCTAATTGCCTCTTGGAAACCTTTTTTAAATTCTTTAAGCTTACTCAATCCTTCTTCAGAAGTATACAGTAACCTATTAGAACAGTCTCTAAGCTCTATTATTACCTTAACCTTAAACATAGAAGACTTATCTAAAACAAGAGCTTTTAAGCCACTACAAGGATTATCTATTAGATCTTTAGGATACTGCTCTGAATTTAGAAATACTGTAAAGCCGTTTTTTTTAAATAAAAATTTAGTTAAAGAACTAGTCTTATATTCATCCTTCTGTTTTAAAAAATCAAACCGATCTGGTACCACTATAAATTTATAATTATTTACTTTTTTTTCTTGTCCAAAAACAAAAAGATTAACTATCGTTAGAAAGAGTACTAAAATTATATTTTTCATTTTAATTAAATAACAAGTTAAAACCGAACTGTAAAGAAACATTATTTGAAGTTGAAATATCTGACAATTTTGTTAGATTATCAAGTATTCCATAAAAATTAATTTTCCATATTTTTGCGGAAACACCCACACCAATATTATAGTATGAGTAATCATCTATAGTGTGCGTTATTTTTCCTTGTAGTTTATTTGAAAATGATTTTTCGTAAAAACTAGTGAGTGCAAATTGTTGTCTTAATGGTCTAAATACAGAATAAAGTTGTGCACCAAAAGCATTTGTATAAAAATCTTTTAAAGTATTGTCATAACAATATTTACTTCTTTTTTCTCCGAAACTATATTTAATAGCAACATTCAATTTTGCAGGCCTCCAGGATGTATAACTATCTTGATTATCTACAATTGGTAGTTGCTCCTTTAGTGCAGCATCCAATTCTCCCCAATAATTTCTATCAGAATCAAACTCGAACTCAATCCCTTCAAATGTATAACTACCAACTATTAAATTATTCTTAATATTTTTAGTGTGCTGCACAAAACCAAAATCTATTAGACTTCCAGAAAACTGTAATTGTGGAGTTACGTGGTAGGTAAAACCAAGGTCTATACCTGCACCTAAATTACCCGCTAACAGACTGTTTTCAATGAAGGTACCTACATCACTTATATATTCATTATTAGAAATAAGCCCAGATGACCTTAAATTTAAATTTACATTATCTAAATGATGGATATAAATACTATTGTTACCCAGCCTCGTTGTAAAAGTTCCCCAGTTATTTGTTGTTTCTAAATTTAAAGCTGAAGAATATACTTTAAATCGTCCACCAAGTGTTAGTTTATCACTCACCTTTCTTGAAATTCCCGCATGAATTACTCCTAAAACATCTAATTTGTATATCATTTCAGAAATACTAAAACTTTTATTTAAATAACTAATATTTCCCTCGTTAATTAAAGTAAGCGCATCTTTAGGCAAATAACCGATAGCATCTAATTCTTGATAAAAACCAAAGCTTACATATGTTTTCTTATCAAATCTAAAACCAGCACTAAAGACTTCTATTTGAGTATTAACTTTTAAATAATCGTTCGCATCTATTTTATTTAAAACAGCACTAATTTTATCATTTATAGTATTGTTATTTACAGCAAAAATTTCAGAAAGAGAAAAACCAGTAGATCCAATTTCAGAAGAAATAGCAGATAATAAAGGCACACCAATATGAAACTTATAATCGGTCTCTAAACCCGGGTTTAAAAGTAATGTTTGTGGCAAACCTGCAAAATCATACAAAACCTGTTTATTCTGTGAAAAAGAATTTAAACCTATTAAAAAAGTGAAAATTAAGACAATTATCCGTATATTAAATAGTTGATTCTAAATGCATTACTACTGACGATTTAAACTCTATTTTACTCAAACTAGTAGCATCTAGAATTGTAGTTGTATCTTTTAAACCAATTATAAACTGAACCTTAGTAAAATTTAAAACCTCTGGAAAATCTTCAATAATTAGTACCACTTCGGCACTTATATCCAATGCATTTCCACTAATTTCAAATCCATCAAATACTTTATGGATTGTATTGCTTTGTGCATCTAATAAGTTAATATCTAATAAAAAAATACGATTAAATTCGTTTTTTATTTTAAAATTAAAATCTAATTGCACCAAATTTTGTTTTATAAAACTATTCTCTAAAAGTTTAAAATTTGTAGTTTCATTCACCTCAGTGGCCGCTGGTAAACCAGAAATAATAGTATTAAAATTAGATGCATCTATTGAAAAAAAGACTAGAGAAGAAGAAATTGAAGGCATAATAGTATACTCTTCTAATTGTTTAAAATCTAAAGGCTGAGAGCACGATAGAAAAAAAATAGTAATTAAAACGGTACTATATATTTTTAATAAGTTCATAACTAGGGGGGGTAATTCAATTGTAAACGAAACCTACTTTAAAGATATTGTTTTATTTCTAATAATTTTTTTACGGAAACAATATTTTTTCCAGTAGCAGTCACATCATCAAAAACACAATGAATTGCATCTAAACCCACATCTAAGGCCCCTTGAATATCTGCTTCCAGGCTATCACCAATCATAATAGAGTTGTCTTTTCTAGCATTTGCACTTTCTAAAGCAAAATTAAAAACCCTTGGATTTGGTTTTTTCACACCTACAGATTCTGAGGTAATAATCTGATCGAAATAATGATACAATTTAGAGTTTACTATTTTTTTGTTTTGAACTTCTTCAAAACCATTGGTAATAATATGCAAGGTGTACTTCTCTTTTAAATAATCTAACAATTCAAAAGCACCCTCAAATAAATAATTGAATTCTGATAAATTATCTATGTACGCTGTTGCTAATTGCTCTATTAAATCATCAGAAATTGTATAATTTACTGCATCAAAAGACTTTTTAAGCCGCGCATATCTCAACTCCTCTTTAGATACTTTTTCATTTCTATATAATTTCCAATACTTCAGATTCAGTGGCACATACACCTCTAGGAAATCAGTGATTTTTACATCAATATTATTTTCTATAAAAATTTTTTCAAAAGTTAATGCAGAATTTTTTTCAAAATCCCATAAAGTGTGATCTAAGTCAAAGAAGACATGTTTTATCTGTTTCATTTACATTATATTTGAAGTCATAAGAATAGGACCTTAATATGCAACTAATTTCTTTTTTAAAAAAAGACTTTGTAAAAAATGTATCAACATTAATTACTGGATCATTTATTAGTCAAGCAATTTTTTTTTTAATTATACCTGTATTAACTAGATTATTTGATAAAGATACTTTTGGAATTTACCTACTTTTCAGTTCTAGTATATATATTTTAAGACCCCTTACATCTTTAAGTTTAGAACTAGTTATTCTAATTCCCAAAAGAAATAAAGATGCTGTTAATTTGTTATTTACTAGCCTTTTTATTGGCTTAATATTGAATTCTTTTTTATTAGTTATTATTTATTATTTAAAAGATTTTATTCTTTCTTATTTTAATTTAAAAACATTAGCATCTTCAATCTATTTAATCCCTCTAGGTTTATATTTATTAAACACCATTGAGATTTTAAATTATTGGAATAATCGTAAACATTTTTTTAAAAATATAGCTATTGGCAATATTGAAAAATCAATTGTTACAAATTCTTTTCAAGTTTATACTGGATTAAGTAGTTTTAAAAGTATAGGTTTAATTCCGGGTTATTTGTTAGGTCTTATTACACAATGCATTACACTTCTACTATTATCTTATAGATCTGTACTAAAATATTTTAAACATGTTACTTGGGTAAGAATGTTTTATTTATTGAAAAAGCATAAAGATGTTCCGGTTTTTAATAGTTTACTAAGTTTTTCTGATAGGCTTTCAGCAGAATTACCCATAATTCTTATTGCAATTTATTTTGGAGTTAATGAAGTTGCGTTATATGGATTAGCAGTAAAGTTTATAAAAACACCTCCTGGTTTTATAAGTGAACCTTTAAGCCAAGTATTTTTTAACAAAGCCAGTAATGCATTTATTAATAAAGAGAATCTATTCAAGCTTGTAGTAAAAACCTATAAAAATCTTTTTATGATAGGGTTAATCATCTTTTCAATAATACTTGTTTTATCATTTTTCTTATCTGATATTCTGGGAGAAAACTGGAGTAATACCGGTGTTTTTATTCGTATTTTACTACCTCTAATATTTCTAGCTTTTCTTAACTCTCCAATATCCTCAATAATAATAATCTTAAAAAAACAAAAAAATATTTTAGGCTTAGATATATTAAAGCTATTATTGCGGTTTGGTGGAATATATATAGGATATAAATATTATAACAGTATGACAGTAGCTATTTTATTATTCTCGTTTATCGGCATAATTTATAATATATTTTTAATGTATTATTTTTTAAGTATCTCAAAAAAAATAAAGCAATAATAATTCTTTTATGATTCAGTTTATTCCTAATAAAAACAATGGTTTTAAATGGTATACCAATAATAAAGGTATTTATTTTAAAGGTTTTTTTTATGATGCTCAAAATAAAAAGGTTGAAGCAAAAAAAGCAATTGATTTATTAAGTACTATAAACACTGCTCAAGAGTTTAAAAAAACATGTACTTCTTTAAATGGGATGTTTACTTTTGTCATTATTAAAGACGGGCATTGTTATGTTACATCAGATTCTACAAGAGTTTTTCCAGTTTTTTATAAAAAAAATAGCCATTCATTTGTTTTAAGTGATGATATAAACCTTCTAATACCAAAAGAAAAAATAAAATATGATTTAGCCGCAGAAAGAGAATTTAAGAGTTTTGGTTGTTGTTTAGGAAACAAAACGTTAATTAAAGATGTTTATCAAATCCAATCTAGCGAATATATTATCTTTAATGAACATAAAATTCTTAAGAAGGAGTTTGTTTTTTCATCGGCAACTGCAAAATACGAGAACAAAGAATATAATTATCTTAAAAAAAAAATATTTTCAAAATTTAAAAACTCTTTTGAAAGATTAATAAATTCTTTAGACGGGAGAACTGTAGTTCTTCCTTTAAGTGGGGGATTTGATTCAAGATTAATAGCTTCTTTTTTAAAACATTATCAATATAAAAACGTTATATGTTATACATATGGGAAGAAAGGAAATATTGATATGAAAATATCCAAAAAAGTTGCCAATAAATTGAACTTTAAATGGCATTTTGTGGAGTATACCGATGAATTGATTGACGGATTTTTAGAAACATCTCTTTTTAAATCATATTGTAAATCTAATTTCCATCACTCCTCAATGCTTTTCTTACAAGAGTACTTTGCCGTAAAATACTTAAAAGAAAACAATTTAATTCCAAAAGATGCTGTATTTATACCAGGTCATGATGGCGGAGCATTAGCTGGGGGTTATCTTGTAAAATTAATTCCTGAAAAAATTAGAAATAATCATAATATTGCTAACAATATTCACAGAAAATTTTTCGACAAAAAAAATAAAATAGACAAATCTTATGTAGACATTATAAGCAGTAATCTTTTCAAATTTAATACTAATTACCTAGAACTAAAACCTTATAGTGTTTATGAAGATTTTATTTTTAAAGAAATTTCTACAAAAGTTATATTTAATTCTGCAAATGTATATGACTTTTTCGGTTATCAGTACAGATTACCGTTTTGGGATAAAGAGTTATTAAATTCGTTTAAGCTTCTTGAACCAAAATTAAAAATTAATAAAAAAATCTATGTAGATATTATAACTGATTTTTTTAAAAATTTCGATTTAAATTTTGAAACTGAATTACAGCCTTTACTGCTAAATATAAAAATACAAAATATTAAAAATGCCTTAAAAATATTTTTCCCCTATTCTATTATAAAGAAAAAACTTCAAAAAAATGACTGGTTAAATGCAGAAAAAATGGTGCATGATTTAGAAGAAAGTTTAAAACAAAGTAATTTAAAATATAATGATAAGATAAGATCTTATAATGATATTAATAAAGAATGGTATCTTTACTATTGTAAGAATCAAATAAAATAAATGTTTGAAAAAATAGATTTTTTCTTTTTTGGATGGATCATTAATTGGCTGTACCCTCAATATTACAGACCAAAATATGGTTATCAGCGTTATTATATTTTATTTTTTCATTATTTAATTCCACAAAAACTATTAAGATTAAACCCAAAAGTAAAATGGCCTGTTCACTTTACTTCTAAAGTTTTAGCCCCAGAAAACATTACAAAAGGTATTTTATGTGATCCTGGAGATAATATTAATAATTATATTCAAGCTAATAATGGAATTATTTTTGGCTCAAATATTGAGCTTGGACCTGGAGTTTCGATAATTTCATCTAATCATAAAGCCAATAATTTAAGAGAGCACACAAAAGGAAAACCAATTACAATTGGTAATAATGTTTGGATTGGAGCAAGCAGCACTGTTTTACCAAAAGTTTCGATCGGTGACAATGTTATTATTGGTGCAAATTCTTTGGTAAATAAAGACATTCCTAGCAATTCTGTTGCTGTTGGCAATCCATGTAAAATTATAAAGCAAAAAGAACCTTATACTGAAGATTTATCTGCAATTATTTTCAACAAACAACTTCCAAAAAAGTTTACTGAGTTTTTAAACTTGAAATAAATACTAATTTCGTATGTTTTTATGTTTTCCAAAAACCCTTTTTACGATATATAAAATAAGCTCTCCTTTTATAATGGTTTCAGCAGAAAAGATAAATTTGCGTTCCATTTGTATCCTTTGATAGTGGTTCTCCATATCATCATCTTTTAAGCCAGCTGTTCCAAAAGTTGTGATTTTTTTAAGCTTAATTTTCTCAAAAAAATCAATTAAAACTCCATCATCAGAAAAAGGAAAAGAAAAATAATTACTTTTTAAATTAAACTTTTCTGCTATTATTGCAACACTTTCCATGGTTTCTACTAATTGTTTTTCTAATGAAATTGATGAATATTTTGGATGACTTTTACTGTGAGCTCCAAATGAAAAACCACTTTTAATTAATGTAAAAATTTGTTGCACAGAAAGATAAGGTTTGTCATTTTTTAAGAAATCTGAAAACGAAAACGCTACTATTTTAGCACAATTATCTAAAATATCAGTTTCACTAATTTCTATATTTTTCAGAAGATTACAAACTGTATTTATATCGAAAACAGTTAATTTAAACACTTTATTTATAGCTGTTTGTTGTTCTTTAGATATTTTGTTTTTTTTAAAAAAATCAATTAAAATATTTACTTTATATCGATAAAATAAAGCTTTATTATCAATAAAATTAGAATTTAAAAAATTGATAGCAGTAACATTTTCTTTTAATAAAATAGGTGCAACTACATGGTAGAAATTAGACAAACCATCATCAAAAGAAAGTAAAAAACTGTTTGTTTCAATTTTTTCTTTTGCATCAAAATCGCTAACTGACAAAGAGTTAAAATGCTTTTTAAAATAATGAAGATCTTCTATAAATTGTGAGGTGTTTTTTGCTTGATATAAATTACTAACTAAACTATTAGCCCCATCATCTACAAAATGATAAAAAGGTAAAATGTCTTTTTTACCTGCTATCTTCATTAAAGAAAGGACAGGTATTAAATTATATAAAAAAGATGTTCTAAAAAATAAATCTTTTAATTGCATTTGATTTATAGTTATAATAATGTGTTAACTCACTTCCAAAACTTTTATAAAATGAAGCGATACTTGGAATTGTAGAACCCTCAAAATCTAAAATATTTTCTGTTTTTGAGTACTCTTTAATTACAGAATCTAATAAAAAAGTGGTTGCTCCGTATTTTTTCCCTTCTTTTGATGATGCTCCGAATAAATAATAGATTCTGCCATTATATTTTAAAAAGAAACCAATACAAACTATTTTTTCTTCCTGAAAAATATTTCTTGTAAATCCTAAATTATTATTTAAACAATACTCAATTAAAGCATCAATTTTATCAAAATACTTTTTTGGAGTTTTTAAAAAATCGAATACATTTTTATAAAGTTCAATTAAAGCTATTTTATTATTAAAGTCTTGATAACTTAGGTTTGCTTCCGTTGCTTTTCTGATACTTTTTCGTCTATCTTTTCTAAAATTTTTATAAAGTTTATAATATTCTTGATTTAAATTTAAAATAAAATTCTGTTTTAAAATTAGTTTAGAGTCCGGTTGAAACGCAAAATTTATATCTGTAAAAAAAATCGATTTAGGAATTTTCTTTAAAAATTTTTTTATGGAGAGATCATTTATTTTATCAATTGAATAAATTGAAATTTGTTGGCAAAAATAAGGTTGTAAACTATATTTTAATCCATATTTAGTATTATAAAAAATTGGCATTACCGCCTCGTAATCATCCTCAACTAAAACATCCCAATTGTCTGCAACAATATCTAAATACCAAGAAAATGCATAAATTCTGCTTTGTATAGAGTTCTCTATGCAGTCATTATACTTTGCAACCTCTAAATCTTCTCTTTTAACGTAGTGTATCATCTTAAGAAATTGCAATTTTTATCATAGATTCATACAATCGCTTCCATCCTTTCCAACGCAGATGATTACTTAAACTTTCATTATGAAATAAAGTAATAAAAGCACCATTTACGGCTTTTACCTCATTTCTTAAATCTCTAATTTTACCCAAAGATTGTTTTGGAGTTAACTTCATATAATCATTTAAAGTAGTGTCCATTAATGCAAATGGAAATACTTTTAAAGGTGTTTGAATTTCAAAATCTAAATCATAAAAATAAAAGGGTGTGCAGGTGCTTGCTCTAAAACCTACGGCACTTGCATATCCCATAGAATGATCTTCTTCTATTTCTAAATCAATTAATTGCTGGTAGGTTTCTGGTAAATTAAATCGCAAATAATGCTGTCTAGATCTAATTACTGGTGCATTGGTAATATTTTCTAAACGTTCTTTTTCTTTCTTTAACATTGCAGCATCTTTCATTGTAAAATAAGAAGGATGCAAACCAACAATGGCGTAGTCTGCCAAATCTTTAATAAGTAATCTGTATTTGTTTTTAGAAGGAGAAACGTTGGTATCAAAAGTAGTATAATCTCCTATAGAGCTAAAAAAAATTGTTTTAATATCTTTTGCTTTTTTAATACTTAATATTTCCTGAAAATTATCAAAAGGATCTTTTGTTATTTTTAAAAGTACAGTTAGTCGATGCCAAATATTAAATAATCTTAATTTAAATAAATCGGTCGTAAAACCACCAATAGATCTAATAAAATTTTTATACTTATAAGCAAAAGCATTATCTATATCTATTGTAGAGACGAATTCATAAGACCTCTCCTGGTACTTATAATCTGGAAACTTTTTCTTTATTATTGCTAAAAGCTTATACGCCCAAATATCTACTACTGGTTTTTCTAAAAAGCCATTGTTATAGGCTAAACTTTCTGGCGCTGTATACCGACCGTGCAAGTCTTTTACATGCGGTAAATACTCTTCATATCTAGAAATTAAATAAAAACTTGCTGCAAAAAGATCAAAAGGAATGGCAGATTTACTACCTGCTCCAAAAAAACAAGGAACCTCTTCCCATTTTTGAATATTTATCTCTAAGTCATTTACGCCTTGTTCAAATAATAAAGCATTACTTTTTATAAAAAATTCATTTCCTAAAGGTGCTTTTGTATAGGTTATTTTAGGTCCATTATATGCCACAAACTCCTCTATTTTTGTTGTAAAACTAACAGGAATTAATAGCGTTCTAGTTAAAATATGTCTAAATATATAACGAACTCTAGGGGTAATTTTATGTGTGTAAACTAATATCATTTATACTTTGGTTGGTCGTTTTTAGTTGCATCATTCCTCTTTAGTATTCTAAATTATAACAAGTATGTAGATCTTTACAATAATCCTTGATCTGCAAAGCTAAAATAAGCTTTTTCGGTAATAATTAAATGGTCTAAAAGTTTAATATCTAAAGTAATTCCTGCTTCTTTAATTTTTTGAGTTAATTGTTTGTCTGCTTTGCTGGGTTGTAATTTACCTGATGGATGATTATGACAAACAATAATACCTACCGAAGCTATTTCTAGAGCCCTTTTAAATACTAACCTAACATCTACTATAGTTGCTGTTAAACCACCTTTACTAATTTGAGATTTAGCAATTACTTTATTCGCATTATTTAAAAATAACACCCAGAATTCTTCATGTTCTATATCTCCTATAATTTGCTGCATTAGATTTGCAACATCTTTACTACTTGTTATTATAGGTTTTTCTAGTGCAGCTTCCAACTGTCTTCTCTTGCCTAGTTCTAGCGCAGTAATTATATTTATTGCTTTTGCCTCTCCAATACCTTTAAATTCCGTTAGTTTTTCTAAAGATAGTTTTGCAAGTTCATTAATGTTTCCATTTATAGAATTTAAAATTCGTTTCGCCAATCCTACTGCGCTTTCGTCTCTATTTCCAGAACCAATTAAAATAGCAATTAACTCTGCATTAGATAGCGCTATTTTTCCTTTATCTATAAGTTTTTCCCTAGGCCTATCGTCTAAAGCCCAAGATTTTATTGTGAACTTTTTCATACATATTTTTTTTATAAATATACAAAATAGGAGTTTAGGTTTCTGTCAATAATATCACAACTTAAAAAGAAAATCAATTTTTAAAAAACAATTTGCAGACTTTCGTATCTTTGCCACTTATATTCTATATATTTTAAATATGAAGATTATTATAGCAGGTGCTGGAGATGTTGGTTTTCATTTAGCAAAACTACTTTCTTACGAATCTCAAGATACTTATATCATCGATTTTGATGGTGACAAACTAGACTATTTAAATAGTCATTTAGATGTTATTACTAAAAAAGGAGATGCAACTTCAATTAAGCTTTTAAAGGAAATTGGTATCGACTCTGCAGATTTATTAATTGCAGTTACAGAGAGTCAGAATACAAATTTTACAATTTCGGTGATTGGAAAATCTTTAGGTGCTAAAAAAACAATTGCTAGAATAGACAATCCAGAGTTTTTAAATGATTGCGAGGTAGACTTTAAACAATTTGGTTTAGATTTCATGATATCACCTCAAGAATTAGCAGCTAACGAAATAAAGATGTTGCTAAATCAATCTTCTTTTAATGATACTGTAGAATTCGAAAAAGGCCTTTTTAATGTCATGGGAACCTCTTTAACCTATAAATCTCCATTAGTAGATTTAACAGTAAAAGAGGCAAAACAGAAATTTAAAAATATAGATTTTATTACAATTGCTATCAAAAGAGCCAATATTTCTCAAACTATTATACCAAGAGGAGACACTACTTACCAAGTAAATGATCAGGTTTATTTTTCTGTACCCAGCTACAACATGAAAGACTTGTATCCAATAATTGGAAAGATAAAATTTGATATTAAAAATGTAATTATTCTTGGAGGTAGCAGTATTGGAGAGAAAACAGCAAGAAACTTATGCCAAGAAGGGTTTAATATTAAGCTTATAGAAAAAGATAAAGAAAAAGCAGAAAGTCTTGCAGAAGAATTAGATAACGTTCTAGTTATTAATGGAGATGGTACAGACTTAGAGTTATTAGAAGAAGAAAACATTAGAGAAACAGATGCATTTATTGCGGTAACAGGTAATTCTGAAACCAATATTATGTCTTGCCTTGTAGCAAAATCTAAAGGTGTTAAGAAAACAATAGCTTTAGTTGAAAATATGGATTATATTGAGATTTCTCAAACAATTGGTATTGAGTCTCTAATTAATAAGAAACTAATTGCAGCAAGTAGTATTTTAAGACATATTAGAAAAGGTGAAATTTTAGCCTTGGCAAATTTACATAATATAGATGCTGAAGTTTTTGAATTTGAAGTACAACCAAATGCGAAAGTCACAGAAAAGCCTATTAAAGAACTAAATTT
>Ga0209197_1000293_pt1 | contig 36632 bp, 60 predicted proteins | sample COGITO_mtgs_1105_4_FD_184802 | JGI IMG/M metagenome (GOLD analysis project Ga0209197, IMG submission 184802) | Pelagic marine microbial communities from North Sea - COGITO_mtgs_110512 (SPAdes) (version 2) | ecosystem: Environmental > Aquatic > Marine > Epipelagic ... | reverse complement strand
CTTGGCTGAACCATCAATGAAAAATTCTTCTGGCGGTATACCTTCAATGACCATTTCGCCTTCTTCATACTTGTGCGTAATAACCATACTGTGAACATTGCGTTCAACGTCTAAGCCGAACTCGTCCATTTCCATTTCTATTTCTTGTCGATGTTCTACAACTTCCACACCTTCTTTATTAACCAATACCTGTACTTCTTGGTCTGACAAGTTTTCATAGGTGTACGTTTTAGCAATGGTTTCTTGGTTCCACCAGACTTTAACCACGCCTACTTTTTTAACCAGGGAGTCATGTATGGCATTGCTTAATACGTTATATCCACCTACTTTGTTAAACACCCAATGACAATAAGCTGTAGCTTGTTCTGCATTAGCCACATCTTCTGGGCCTTTAGGCGTAAATTCCACAAACTTATTATTGCTCATAAAGATACGCATTAAGCTAGGCTTTGCACCACGCACCACATCACGCACCTTAGTAGACACTACCCTAGAACGACCATCTTCATGCTCTAGGTCAACATTCCCATCAAAGTAGCTTTGAGCGCGTTCACGTTGGTCTGCAATATCTGAATCAACGTAATCAATGGCTGATTGAATAGCCGTTTTAATTGCGCTTTGAATATCCTGTTGTGACATTTTTGACATTGTTAAATCCTTCTATTGCGACAATAAGCCGCGAGGCTCAGTACGTTGTAATTCTGGTGTGTTGTTTATTATGGTGCTTTGGCCTATCTTTTGTGCCGCTTGCTGAATTACTGCAAAGGCTTGGGGAGCCTGATTAGCAAACTTTTCAACCTGACCAGACGCAATTAAATCTCGCAATATTTTAACTTGCTGTTCCATGCTTTTTTCACGAACATATTTTAAAGCGGTTGCAGCCGTTAATTCTGCCCCTGCACCAATAGCCGCACCTACAGGGCCACCAATAACAAATCCAGCCGTACCGCCTGCTGCCATGCCTGTGCCTGCGCTTAATACGTTACGGCCTCCTGTCGCTGATAATCCCATTTGACTAACTGAACCAGCTAGATTACCTAATGGCGTACCCTCTGAAATCTCACGCATCATTTTTAACTCTGCTTTAGTGAAATTTCTTTGTTTTCTAGGGTTTCTTAAAATGCTATTTAATTGGTTTTTAATGCCGCTTTCAAGACCGCCAGCATAAGTGCCAGCGTTAAGTAAAAGTTCATCTATTTGCTCAGTTTTGCGCAACTTACCCCACATTGACCTAGCATCTTTAAATGCACTACCAACGGATTCTTTAAGCTGCTTTTGAAATAAATCGCCTTGCATTTGTTTTGGGTCAATGTTTTCCATCAAATCATCAATGGCATTAACAATCGTCATAGCCATTCTTTGCTGATCTGGGTTAGTTATATCCCCTGCTGGTATTTTTGCAATTCTGCGCAATGCTTCAAGATCATCAAGACCTAACTGCTCACCCACACTGCCCTCAAGCATATTTTTAACTGTTTTCATTTTAGGCATCAATTCGTCAATAGCTTCTTGCTGAACCCTAGACTTTCCTGACACAGACTTGATAACACTGTCTACAAAACTATTAAATTGATCGGGGTCAATAACAACACCACTATCTTTAGCAATTTTATAGGCTTCATCAGCTTCTTTTTTTAACTGGGAAGCAGTGGGCGCACCAGCCGTAGCTAATTTCTTAGCCCTATTTTGTAAAGCCTTACCAAAAGAACTCGCAGCAAGTTCTCCACCTTTATAGGCAGCAGGGCCAAGCAAGCCACCAAACAAAGCACCATAGCCAGCAGACTTTAATCGGTTATCATTTTCACCAGTTAAAAAGCCTGTTGTTGCTCCAATGCCAGTTCCAAAACCAAAAGCTTGTTTTGCATTTTTAGCAACTCCAAGTGGAGCCACCATGCCGCCTGCAAACTCAGCAACACCAGCTTTAACGGGGTCAGTTTTACGATACTGATTAAGCCTAGCCTCTTCTGCTTGTTGTTCTTGAGTGTATATTTCCCCAATAGGGCGTTCATCACCCATCAGCTTGCGACCAAGTGCCGCACCGCCTCCAACGATTTCATCAGCCCCACCAAGTGTAACTCCTTGAATAGCTGATCTTAAAATACCTGTACCACCTAAATCTTCAATAACTCTGTCTTTTGATTGCGTTCTTGACGTTGGTGTATAGCCAGCTTTTCTAGCAGAAGCAATCATAAAAGAAAATTCATCACGCGATAAATTCATTTGATCTGCAAATTGACCCATAGGCATATCTGAGTAATTTTTGGCATAAAGTTTATATGCTAAATCACCATCTGAAATATCATCGTACTGCGGAAACTTATTTCTAATATCTTGTAAAGACATAAATTATTCCTATAGGATTCCTAATGGATCATTATTGTTGCTGTTTGGAATGGAATTTAATATGCCCTGATTTCGCTCTAAAACATCGTAAATAACATTTTTTAAATCTCTAAGAGCCTGTTTATAATCATCTTCATCTTGCGCTAGATTTAAACGAGCCGTGGCTTGTTCTGCTTTTAAACCCTCAACCTCTGTAATTTGACCACCACCTTTTAATGATTCAAACGCTGCTAAGAACGCCTTACCTTTGATTTGATCGTGATAGGCTTCAAAAGCAACCGCATCAGGTGAAAGACTGACAAACTTAGAATCTATTGAACCAACAGAAGCATTTAAACCAGGGTGATTTAACGCACTCTCAATAGTTGCTAACGCATTGTTTGCATTTGTTACTTGTTTTTGAGCAGCAATATCAACCTTACCGCCCTTAATTGGCACTTGCGTGACAATACCAGTGGCTATATCAGTTACGTTAGTCATGCCATCAGGTGCTTTTGCTGGCGCACCCGATGATCCGTTATAACTAACCTCAGTCTTAGGCGCACCCGCAGTTTTTTGGCCTAAAATATAACTATTTAAATCACCTTCATAACCCTGACCAACTGCATAATTGTATTCTTGCATAGCGGCAGTACCTTTTTCTGGTGGCAATACCGCGTTAGGTAATACGCGAGTTTGATCATCTATGTAATAATTAAACCCATCAGCACCTTTAAACATTCCCCTTTCAGATTTAGGCTTACGCGACTCTGTAATGGCTTGGTTAGGTGTTAAAAACCCATTGGCTAATAACTGTGATATTTCGGGGTGATTGTTTCCTAGTATCTGCAAAGCCATAGATGTATGGCGTTTTAATTTATCTGCTTCCAATTCAGTAGCAGCTTTTGTTTTACGATCATCTTGCAACACTGAAAGGCGGTTTTGTAAGCCTTGCTGAATATTGCCAGCGTTAGGATTACCACTAAGCCCTGCAAAGCCTGATGCTAACCTTAGACGATTCTCTTCATCACCCAAATATGTGCCAATGCTGTCTAATATTCCCATTTTATACACCTAGTCCTAGTGTTAAGTAATCAAACAAACCAGGCTCGTATCCTTTATCAACAGAACCTACAGGTGGTGCGCCACCGACTGCTGATAGCAAATACTGCAACGACTGCGCTGGTGCGCCAGTGTAGCCAGCGTATTGGTTCTTGCCTGCGTTAATCAACTGCTGCTGTAGTGCTTGCTGCATTGCACCTTGCTGATCCATTCTGTTCTGAATAGTCTGACCCATGCCAAAGCCTAGATTAGCCAAACTGCCCAACTGTTGGCCTGCATTTAAACGCTGTTGTGCGCCCGATAAGCCTGCCTGCTGGTTTTGCATTTGCGCTTGGCGTTCCATTGTCTGTGCGTTCTGGTAGCCTGTCTGCCGCAATCCTGACGCTGTACGGGCTGCTTGATCTGCAAAGGCCCGATTGGTTTCTGCTTCTGCAATGCCCTGTCGTGAACCACCAAATGCGTTAGCTGCGCTTGCTTGTGCGCCACCTACGTTCTGAGCCATAAGACGGCTTCGTTCTAAATCAGCAAGAGATTGGTTCACAACCTGTGTCTCATACGGATTAGTGTACTGCTGCAAACTATCTTGCGTTGGCGCAGTAATTGCCATAGGCCGATAATTCATGCCTTGTGATGCACCCATTCCTGCCTGTTGTATGCCGCCTGCTGCTGCTTGATTGACGTTAAAACCGCCTGTTGGTGAGCCTGCCATAATGTTGTTCCTTATATCTTAAATATTAGTAGTGCTTAACGACCAGCTTCACCCGTACTCATGCCTTGGTAGCCGCCCACACCACTTGAACTGCGAACATTACCGCCCGTTCCTCCAGCAGCATTATTGCCCTTGTTTGGGTTGCCGCCACCGCCTCGGTTAACTGTGCTTTGAGTGATTACTGCTGGCGCACGATAAGGCGTTGTTACTGCGCTTAGTCTAAGATCTTCTAGCAAGCTGGCTTGTCGTTCCATTTCTTGATTATAGTCTGCCTCTGCCTGCATAGCGGCTTGCACCTTTGCTGCGGATTGCACGCGATCTGCTTCCATTCTGGCTGCGTAACGAGCATTTGCTTCATTCATTTGACTGACTGACTCGGCCTGAGACATTGATGGGTCGCCAGCACCAGACATATCAAACAATGAGCCTTGCACAAAATCCACTGCTCTTAATGGGCCACCCAATAACCCGTTAACAATCCTTTCGCCCATTGGCACATCTCTGCGACCACCTTCACCAAAACTCATATCTCGGTAATCAACAACACCATCACCGCTAATATCTTCCGTTGGCATTGAGTATTTGTAAGGGTTATACGCTCGGTTAACACCAAATATTTCAGCATCACTTGTTTGATCTTGTGGGAATTGGAATGGAGTTTCACCACCGCCACCGCCACCACCAGAAATCATCTGCCCAGTTTGCATAGGTGTAGCACCATATCCGCTTCTTGGTGCTGACCCTGTGAATGGGTCGATGAACATATCACTCATGGCGCGATATTGGGCTGGCGCATTAGCAAACAGGTTATCCAATGACTGCTCATACAAAGGCGCACTAGAATAGCCCTGTAAGCCGCCTGCAAAGGTTTCTGCTTGTGGCATACCAGCCATAGCATTAAAGCCTTGTGGGGCCAATCCAAAGGCACTAGCAGCGTTACCCGTAGATTGCATAGACTGTTGCTGCATAGGTGAGAAAGCTGCTACATCAGGCCCGTAATAAGGCACATAGCCAATTTGAGATACGTCACGCGCTTTGTTGATGTTTTCAATCGCTGCATTTTCCAACCATGCTGGAATTTCTGTGCTGCCTGATGTTGTGCCGCCTTTTGACATACCTAAAACCTCTTTTCTAATAGCACTAATTGGGATTTCCAACCAATGTCTGCCAATGCTTTTGACCAGCCTTTGCGACCGCTCATTGTCAAACTTTCACACTCTTGGGCCTTTGCCCAACTGATTAAATCTGGCTGCATACCCTTAATTTCTTCTAAATTACCACCGCCTAAAAAAACGTGTAAAACCTTCTTTTGAGGGAACCGCGTAATCTCTGTAACTAGACAAGAATTAGCCGCAGGCCATAGCTGTGATTTGCCCTCAATTATACCATTTTTAACATCTTCAAAAGTGTGTGTACCGCCCGAATATTCAAGCGCATCCTCTATCCATTTTCTGCATCTGTCTAACTCGTTCATCCGACAATCCAAGCTGTGGCGTTACGGAATACGGGTATAACAACTGCACCGCCACCTGAGACTGCTGCGCCAAAGCTAGGTGATGCTGCGTCAGTCACATAAGCCCGTTGACCAACCACACCCGTAGGCAATGCCGCCACTGTATAACCACGCGCAATCTGTACAGGCACATAAGCACCATCGACTGAAACAACAGGGTATTCTCCTGTCTGGTTCCAGAGCAATACACCATCCTCTGCGGCTGATTCGCTTGCGCCTTTATGACGTAATGCACTACGAGTTAATGCCAGCCATGCAGAAGTACGCTGCGCCCATTGCAGCCAGTTTAAATTAATCAGTCTGGGTGGTTGGTCTAATATGCTCAACGTCTGCCCCCTTGCCTAACTTCCAATCTATTAATGCCAACGCGCCAATCATCAGCATTAACCCCTTCAACGCGTATCCTGACTTGTCTGCCAGTAAAACGTAGACTAACGGGGTTTGCCATATTAAACGGGCCATATGACCTTTCCACATCGTTGGGATAAAATCGAGTTTTGAACGTAGCGTCAACGTCCCCTTGCGTCTTTTCATCAGGTATCATCTGGGTGACTGCCATTACATTATCGCCATTACCAATAGATATTGGGCCTGATTCTGCAAACGGCTCACCACCATCGTAGTTAAATCCAATCTCATGCTCGTACAATTTCTTGTCGGTTGCAGAGGCAATAATAGGTTGGCGATATACGCCTGCGTCCACACCAGAAGTTCTAGCTAAAACGCCTATGGCCCAAGTGTTATCGTTGTAGTTAAACACGACATAGCGGTTATTCTCATTAGAGTTGCCCGATGGGTAGAACCACCAAATCTCACCAAAGTTTGCGTTAGATACGGCTGCAACCTTACTGATCTGGCTGTGGTTAATGTCTGAGAATACATAGTCTGCAACCTCGCAATTAACCTCGCTAACTGCACCACCACTGTAAGTGTAGAATGAACGGCTACCCATCCAAACTGCGCCCTTGTCTACTGTAGCAACAGCTTGACTAGATACAATTCCGCAAGATGTGCCAATACGCTCAATACCGAAAACGTAAGGTGGGCCACTGTAAGTCGCCACATGAGCATCAGTGTCAGTTAGAATCAATGCTTGGTTTTGCACTCGCACACCGCACTGAATACGGCCTGTTGTTTGTAGTTCTAAACTGCCAGCTTCATTAGTCGCGGCTGGTGTCCATACTGTATTATTTTCCCTGTCAGACCATTGCACCAAGCGAGGGTTGCCGCCTGCACCAAGACACATTAAGAACCTTTCTTCTGTCACTAGGATTGCACGATTGTTAACAGGGGCATTAGCTACCACAGCCGCTTTTGTTGAAGGGCTTAATTGCCACTCATACACCTTGCCGTCTGAACTTGAACAGCCCACTAAAAACTGCCCGAATGAATCCATCGACCATGTGGTTGCTGGCGTAATCGTGACCGCTTCTTGTCGCGCTGTGCCGTAATACTCTCGACCATAAAAGGCCGAACCAAATCCCACAGGGTTAAGCGCGTTCTCACTGCCAGCAGTTAGGCCAACTGGTGTAATGTCATACTGAACGCCTGCGCCACTGTAAGCATATAATTTATTATAACTACCAGCCGCAATCCAACGATCTGAGTTATTCGCAATCCAAGACTTCATGCCACGCACTTGCCCTGCACTAGCCGTATCGCTGCGAGTACGCCAGCCACCGATGGGGCGCAATGTATTATCAAACCAGCGCACAAGATTAGAGTCACGCCACCGCCCTTGGCTTTGCAAGTCAGTGCCGTTTCGATAAACGCCTGCTGGTAAATCTAGCGGTATTAATGCCATAAATTACTTCTTTGTTTTCTTTTTGGCTTTAGCTGCGGCTTTCTTGCCTGCTGCGGTATATGGGTATTTCTTACCTTTGACTACTGGCATAACACTTCTCCTACCATTTTGTCTTTGCTGACCAAAAGGCCGCGCTAGTCTTGCCCTTGGCTATGTTTTTAGCGTGACGCGCTCGAAAGGCATCATTCCTAGCAGTTCCCTTGGGGCTACCTGTTGCACCTTCCTGACCGAAACGAATCATGCGGTCTTTACCATTATCTTGAATTAGAACAACATGAGACTTACCGCCTTTAGCTGACGCTTTAGGCTTGTTGTAGCCTGCAAACTTCTCACCGCGATAATCAATAGCCATGTTGGTTCCTTTAAGCAGCAGCAGCCGTAATAGCAGTCATATCTTCATCAGTCCAATAATCTTTAGCAATCATAATAACAAGATGTTCCTTGTTACGTGCCACACAGTCTGCCCAATCTTCATCGGACATACCTTCTGGCTGACTGCCATTGATTAATGCTACGGAATCACCACAAGCTGCGTAGTGTGCTGCGATTTGTTCTGCTGTTAATTCATCCATCTTTTTATGCCTCTAGTGCTGTTAAACGTGCTTCAAGTGCTGCGTTTTGGGTTGATAATTCTTGGATTGCTTTGACCATTGACCAAAATATTGGGTCAGTCTGTACTTGCTTTTGCCCACTATCACTTTCTGTCACTGCCTCTGGTAATACTGCTTCTATTTCCTGCGCTATAACTCCAACTTGTAATCCTGTAGCATCACACCCCGTTAATCCTTCAACAGTTATTTCTTCTTCTGTCCTGTAATTAAAGTTACGAACTTGAAGGGCATCAATCTTTGCTAAACCATTTGGACTATCAACAATGTTTTTCTTAATTCTTTCATCAGAGGTTTGTGTCCATGTGGTTGCGTTGTTACCTTGCCTACAAGCACCTGCAGAATCCCCAAAAATCCAAGTCGCAGCGTTAGAGGGGCCAGTGTTATTTCGTGCTATAAATAACAAATCGCTAGAACTTGTTCCGTCATGCCCTGCATTGTATCCAATACAAACGTTATTGCTACCTGTTGTTCGTGTGCCACCAGCGTTATAACCTATAAACGTATTCTCAATACCTGTTGTAAGATTAGCGCCAGTATAAGCGCCACTACCAGTGTTTTTCTGACCCGTAGTATTATTTAATAGAGATACATAGCCTGATGCAGAATTAAACTGGCCTGTGGTGTTAGTACCTAATGTTGCTCTACCTGTAGCAGTGTTAAATGAGCCTGTAGTGTTAGCGTCTAAAGCATCATGACCAAAAGCAGAGTTGTATGCGCCTTCAGTGTTAACCTTTAAAGCTCTATAACCCATAGCAGTGTTATTACTTGCCGTAGTGTTACGAGCCAAAGCCTCATATCCAAAACCAGCATTGAAAGAACCTGTGGTGTTATCACCTAGAGAATCGTACCCAGAAGCAGTGTTGTCACCACCTGTAGTGTTAGACGCTAAAGAATAGTAACCAGAAGCAACATTGTTAGCACCTGTGGTGTTGTATTGCAGGGCATACATACCTGTAGCAGAATTGTAACCACCTGTAGTGTTTCTCACTAAAGCACTATAACCAATAGCAGTATTGCGTTCACCTGTAGTGTTAGCACCTAAAGCATCTCCACCAACCGCAGTGTTGTAACCTGCTGTGGTATTTGCGTCTAACGCCCTCATACCTACCGCAGTGTTAGCTGTTCCTGTAGTGTTAGCTTGTAAAGCATTTCTACCTACAGCAACTAATTCACCACCTGTTGTATTGGCTGCTCCAGCATTACTTCCTACTGCTGTATTAAAATTTGCTGTAGTTTGGGCATCTAAAGCAGCAGAACCAATAGCTGTGTTTCCAGTTCCAGTTCCAGTATCTAATGCTTTATAACCAACTGCTGTATTGTTATCCCCCGTAGTAATAGCAGTACCAGCTTCATCACCAACGACAGTATTATAGTTACCACCAGACACAATGCTATTACCAGCGTTAACACCTGCAACAAAGTTACTTGTACCTGCTGTGACTGCGCTGATACCTGCTGTGGCTAGATTGCCTGTCATAGTGCCGCCAGAACGGGCTAATGCAGCGTTGGCAGTCGTTGTGTTAGTAGCACTACGATCATCAGACACCTTCATCTGAGTATCAATAAGATTTAAGTTGGTGTTGATTTTCGTACCCCAAGTATCCTCGGAAGCACCAACTTCTGGTTTAGTTAGGCCGTAGTTGGGTGTGGTTGTATCTGCCATTTTACTTTCCTATTTGTTAATCTTTTACAAGGTTGTCCAAGTTGCGCTATCTGTTGGCTTGGTAGCCCATGTTGCTACATCAATCGGCAATGGCTCGTATTTATATCGACCCGTTGCTGTCATGCCTGATGCCGCTTGTATAACTGCTGCACCGCCCATCTTGGCAGTACCATTTGCCGTTAAGCCCGACACAGCGTTAATAACTGCGCTTGCAGACACCGCAAATACGCCTGTAGCCGTTACAGTGCTTACCGCCTCAATAGACGCTTGCCCTTGTCCTATGTCCTGTCCAGTAGCCGTAACAGTGCTTACAGCCTCTATTACTGCGCTGGCGTGACCAAACTTTTGACCATTAGCCGTAACGCTTGATACTGCATCAATCTCAGCACTAGCTTGAAAAACCTGTTGAGCCGTAGCCGTAACCGATGAAGCCGCATTGATAACAGCAGCCGCATCTACATAAGCAGCCTGACCATAAATGTTAATGCCGTAATTGGCGGCTCCATAACCATTCATTCTAGGTTAGGGTTATGTCAAATTCGCCAGCTTGGAACCGAAATACGTCACCACTGCCAATGGGCTTACTAGCCGTCAACGCTGTCTCAGCAAGCATATTGCCGCCTGTTGCTGCATCTAATACTGCGGTATGCGTAATGGTTCCCCACACACCCGTAGCCGTTGGAAACTCAACTGCGCTAGTATTGTCGATAGCACCCGATACAGACGCATCAAAAGCCATAGCCTTGCGTGTGTAGCCATTGCCCGATACTTCTGTGCCTGTACCGCCTGCGCCTGTGGCTGATGTGTACAAACCGATGTAAACAGTAGATGGTGGTGTGTATGCCGCATTTCGGAATACATGATCTAATACTTCGTTTTCTAAGAAAGTCGTAAATGACATTAATAAGCACCTATTTTCAAGCGTAGGCCAGAGCCACTCGCGGTTGATCGACTGCTTGCGGTATTAACTCTAGCCACAGCAGCAGAATAAAGAGCAGCCCATGTTGAGGCTCTTTCATCTTCTTTTAAGTAAGGTGCGCTATGCAGCAAAGCACCATACAAATAAATATCGGGGTGATGGGTTAACAACCAGTTAGTGGTTGCTGAATCAGAAAGTGTGGGTATCTTGGCGTAATACATCAGTATCGCGCTGTACGAACCATCAGGCGTTGGAAATACCTCAAATTGTGACGAGTTAAGGCTGTAGTTGGTTGGTGTACCTGTGGAGTTGTTACGCGCTGCTCGGCTTGCTTGCATAGTAGCCAGCGACATAAAATCTAAACTGCTTGTGCCTGTCGTAACCAAGTGAAATCTTATAGTCGATAACCAATCGGTGGGGATGCCTGTAAACTGGCTGTCAATGGTTGTTTCAGCGCGTGTCTCCATGCGCCAGTGTCTAATCTCATTATTGATTGACGATTCAGCCAACGAAATGAAATCAGGAATAGTAGCCGTTAGATCATCACGATTTAAGAAATTAGCGATTGATGTTTTTAACTCTGCGTAAGTTGAGATAGCCATTAAATTAATTCCAATAATGATGCAGGGTTACTTATCTTTGTGTTTTTTGACTGCCCTATGTCGTAAAGCCCACTTAAAAGCCCTTTAATCATTTCGGGCGTTGCAAACTCACGTTCACCTGTTTGCTCATTAACTCTAAATGGCAATATGTCTGCTCTGTCCCACCCTGTATCGTCTGAGAAATTGCTTTCAAATGCTTGCTTGTTTTGTAGGTATTGCCTTTCTGCATTAGTCAGGTAAGCGTCTGTATTACCCTGCATATAAGATGATAGGTTAGATGGTTGGCCTGTTACGTTAGCCATTAAGCCTGCGCCTGTTGTTGCTACTGGGTTAGAGGATTTAATTGATGGTGATCTATACATACTATTGGAGATTGTATAGTCTTTATTTTTGCCTTTGTTCTGAACAAACCCAAAGCGTTTGTAAAACTCTGTTAGTCGCCTCTTAGAAGTGCCACCAAAATCTGTCGATGGTGATAATGAAACAGTCTGCCCAGTTTTATCAGCATATTCGGCTAAATCATTCATTATTGAAGTGCCTACGCCCTTTGACTTCTCAGGAACAACAATACGAGATAACTCTAAACCACCCTTCTTTTTGTTTTCAAATACGTCTAGCTTTACGCCCTGTTTATTAGCAGCCTTAATAATGTTATCTAATGATTTACCAACCACCCCTGCATCAGCATCTTCACTACCCGTCACAGCTAGTAAACCGCCTGCGCCTGCTGCTGCCGTAGCTACTGGGTTTGATGCTAGTAGGTTAGATGATGAAATCTTGGCAGGGTCAAATGCTGCGTCTGGGGAGCGAATGTTTTTAGTTTCAAAAGCAAGTGCTATATCATCAACACCTGAACCGCCAAACCATCCAGAGTCTTGCATATTCTTAAATATAACACCTTCATACCCATCTAGTTTAGCCTCTTTAGCTATACTATCTTGTATGTTCGCATCCCATGAGCTACCGCCCATATCAACTTCTTTAAAGTTAGAAGTATTTAAGTTGACTGAGAAGTTTGAACCTTCTTTAACTTCACTTATCCACTCGGAAGGTCTATATTGCCTGTTAGAGGTGTAAGTTGCAGGGTTTAGCTTCCTATTAGTTGCTGAGTAGTCCCACCCTGAATCTTTCATGTAATCAGGTAATTTTTCAACATTCTTAGGGCTTCTTAAAGGCTGTATTTCTTTATCACTTAACCCCCAGAAACTTAACTCGTCCATTGAGTTTGATTTCTGCTTCTGTGCATCATCAATACTCAGTCCATATTCAGACTCAAATTTCTTTTTATTTATTACCTCGCTTGTTGGCCTATAAGCGTCTGCTGTACTTCTGTTCTTAGCAAAATAAAAACCATGCCTAGTGTCTTTAGCACCAGACGATGATCCTAGCAAAGAGCTATCAAATTCCTTAAACGGAAGTCCTGTTTTCGGGTCTGCATCTACTGAAGTTCCATGATACCACTTTGTATCAGTATCAAAGCCCTGCTCTTTAGCCCTAGCCATTCTTGCAGGCGTAGACATATCCATAAGGCCACGAACAGCCTTAACACCTAAACCTATTGGGGTGCTTAATAAACCCATTACGAGTAATAACCTTTCTTAGCTGGCTTTTTAGCTGGCTTTTTCACAGCTTTCTTTTTAGGCTTTTTGGTAATCATGTACGCACCCGTAAAATTGTTAGTGCATTATACCATATTTTGCAATTAAATTAACATTATTAGGCCAGACCTTTTACGTTGCGCTTTAATGCTCCACGATTCTTTTTCTTAGAACGGCCCAAATCCCCTGCTGCAAAGGCTTGTGCCATTTGTCGTAATGCGTCTGCGGCTTCACTGTGGCCCTCAGACTTATCGGGTATATGCGACCAGCGTTGCTCACTGTTTGACCACTTGCGTCTGTATGACTTTAGATGATCTAAGCCCTTTGCACACTTTTCTTCATCAATCCAAATGTAAGGCCACATATCACTGGTTTGCTGTATACCCCATAAAGTGTCTTGAATCCTTGGCACTATGCGCCAGCTTGCGCTTGGCATTAATTGCTTGAGCATATCCTTTGGGCTTTTATTCTTTAGTTCGCCTTGACGCTTATGATCAGCATCGTGTGGCAAATACATATCACTAAATACTAAGTCCAAACTTTGTAACCATTTAACCGCATGACTATATGGTTCATTCCATGCCTCGTAAAACTGGATACACCTAAACTCTAATCCGACTTGTTGCACTACCCATATTGCACAACCATCTGACGCCCCAATGTCCCAAAAAGTTAAACAAGGGTGTGAAGCAACAACAGGTAAACTGCCTATGTGACCATCAGCATTAGCTTTGTTAATTTCTCGCAGCCAGAAAGCCCCTTCTGGGAACTCTAAAAAGTCACCCTCCCACACATGACCATAAGTGTCTGGGCGTTGCTCTAAATCCTCTAGGCGTTGCTCAGTTAGCACTTTCGGCATCCAAGGGTTATCTGCCCAATTTATGGCGGTAATTTTGCAGGAATCAGGCGTGGTTAATCTAAATCGTTTGTGTGTGGCTGAATCCTTTGATTGTGGGTTCCATATTACCCAACACTCACTATTCTCTTCACGAATAGACGGCATTAGCTTCATATAAGCCTCTTCACTTACTGTCTCGGCTTCATCAATAAACGCTAACAAGATTCTGGCTTTTGACTTAATGCTGTCGATGTTGCGTGTTAAGCCTGCAAATGAGTAACTGATACGCCCGTCTTTGCTTCGTATGTAATGATCGCCACAATCATAATAATTATTGAGAAACGGCACTGCTTGAATAGCGTTCTTGATTTCAGCAAATGATGATTCACTGAGGCTGTTCATGTACTGGCGCAAGCAAAGTATCTGACCTGATCGACCACTCATGCCAAATTTAAAGCCCCACACCGCAGTCATTAATGCAAAAGCGCGGCTCTTGGCTCCACCCCTTCCACCATAGGCTGCGCGTATTCTCGCCTCCCCTTGGAATATTGGAACTAATTTAGGTGGCAGTTCAATGTCAATTTCTGACATTTAAAGATCACCAAATTCTTTAGCCACTAGGTTAATCGTTGTTGGTGGCGTCATAGACCCATCACTGGAAGTCTGGTCAACCTTGTCAGTGTAATTGTGCTTTGTTAAAACCAGCTTGGTTATAGCGGCATTAAAGTCGCCTGTAAGCCCTTTATCGCTTAGTTCTATAAATTGTAATTGCATAATTCGGTCTAACATATCCGAAAACTCTTCCTTGCCTTCCTCTTTCGACCATGCGTACATCGTTGAGTTAGCAATGCCTAAGTAATAAGCAAGCCCGATATGCGAGGGAATAGCTGTACTGTAGGATTCTAAGTATTCCTTAGCTTTTGCCAATAGTTCTGGCGTGTACTTCGTTGGTCTGCTCATTTTAATGTTCCGTTATTTCAATTTCTTCAACATCTATTTCACTGTATTCATCAATCCAAACTACTGCCGCAGCGATTAATAAATCATCTTGTTCATTTAGAAGCCGACCATCGTTGACTTCTACTAAAGATTTTATGAGTAACGCAATAAGGTTTGCCCCTTGGTTAACTTCGTCTTGATGTATAGGTATCATGCAGCACCCTCTAGCTTTACTGTTAACTCTTTTGCTTTAGCTTTGTATTTAGCTTTAATCGCAATAATATCGTCACGCCTATAACGTCTTGGCTCTTGTGGCCCTTCTAATTCTTCAACAGCTTTAATGCCAATCTTGTTAATCAGATTAATGCGGTAATCAATGGCGTTACCTGATAAGTGATTATTACAGGGCGCACATTGGGCGTGGACGTTGTTCTCGTTGTATCGCAATTCTGCTGCTGCCCCTACCGATCTGTAATGCCCTGCGTGAATCTGGCCTGTGTGGTGTCGTTGACAGCTTATACAGGGCTTTCCTTTGTCTCTTAGTCTGATGTACTTATTAAATTCTGGCTGCGCTTCTTTGTGTAGCTCACCAAGGCTCTTTAAAGCCTGCTTACGGGCCTTTATGTTTTTCTTAGCTAATTGTGTGGCTTTTGCTCTAATCTTGCTCACACTGGCTATAGCTTTGGCCTGCTGATGTTCTAAGGCGTGTTCTTTGCTACAGTAAAAGCCTAGCGGTACTGTTACACCTACTTCCACCAGAGCAAAGGCTTTGCAATGTCTACAACGCTTTTTAGTGTTAGCCATTATTGTCTTTACTCGGAAACGGCACATGAACACCAAACTTGTCAGACAGGTGGCGATTGATTACATCGTATACTGCACTGACTTCATGGCTTTCTAATTTGATCGTTGAGTTTTTGCCTAACTGTGCGTCTTGAACGGGTCTCCAGATATGCTCTTTGACTGTTACTTTTGTCCACGGAATATCTACGCCCTGCTTTAGCGTTTTAACCATATCCAAGCCACGACCATTTAGTTCAGCAGCCAATAGATCACAGTATTTGTGAAGTGAGCTATTCTGTGTCGTTGTTCTCGACTTGCCTGTTGTCCACTTAACCTGTACATATTTTTTATCGGCATACAGTTCACGCAAATGTTTAATTAAGTTCTCAAGACTTGGGTCTGAGTTAACTGTCCAATCGTTACCTGTCATATTGCATCAGCCCATTTGCTCATTGGCAATCGTGATAAGCGCAAACTCAAGCGCAAATCCCACGCGCATTTCTTTTCATGCAACGGGCTGAATTTATAAGCAGGGTTATCAATCAACAAATACTCGTTTAATGGGTATCGGTTGCGCTGGCACTTCATTATCAATGTCACATGATAAAGTGGCATATCATATTTTTTGGCAATTTCTGCTGACAACATGCCAGCGTTTTTGCGCTTAACTATTGACTGACACTGCTCTAAGGTTAAACTCATGCGACTTTCAATAGGCCACGTTTAACTTTATGTGTGGTGTCATTGCCAGCCTCAATAATGCTGTTTTTATCAAGCAATTCACGAACACGACCCGTTACCCGATTAATCTCCCAACCTAAATTTGCAGCAATGTCTTGACGAGTAATTGGCTGGCTTTCTCTAATCACCCTCAACACCTCAATACATGCCTGACCAGTAACGGGGGCAATTGATGCTAAAGCGGCTCTGCTATTTGAATGAATCATGCGACTTTCCTTTGCTTGTTATATTTGGCCCTTGCACTGGGATTAAGTTGTGATTTGATAATGTGAGTTAAGCCTCCACTTTCGCCCCACTTCGCTTTATGAACTGGGCCTTTGTAACTAGGTAACAATTCTTTGTAATCGCTTTTTAATTTTGGCTTTGCTAAATAATCTTTCATGCAAACAATCCTTTTAATGCTGCCGCTTGTTGTGTTCCGTAATCGCGTTCTTCATCGGTTAACTGCTTGGTAATCATTAAGGGGGCTGACCTTGCTTGTATCGCTTGTTGATTAGAAATCATGTTTTGTTCTTCACCGCCTCTGGCTCTGCCTAAACACATATTTCTAAAGTCGGTGGCTGATGGAGGCCATGATTCTGTCCAATCTTGTAGCGCATCAATGCCAGCTTTAAATTGCTTGCCGTTCAAGTCCTCAAGAAAAGAAGTCCAACTGCCGTTATCAGAAAAATCATGGCTGCTAGTCCACTTGTGACCAAATAGGTCAGTCATTACTTCCCATAGGCGGTCAATTAATCGTTCGCTCAGGTCTTGATCTATTCGCTTCTCGTTCTGCGTTTTCTGCTCTGACCCTTGCAGGGGCTGAGTTATTAGCTGGTTTATTGACTGCATACTGACCTCCAATAAAATTATTGTTTTCATTACTAGGCTTTTGCTTTAACCACTCAGCCTTTAGTCTTGTCCAAGTGGTAGTTGAAAACTCATTCAAAACATCTTCAACAGTAAATCCGCGACTAATGGCTAAACTAATCTGATTGATTAATGTGTTTGCAATCCTTTGAGTCATATCGGGAGCTTTCATTTTTCTAGCTTTATGATTGGCAATTCTTATTTCGCATAAATCTTTAAATTCATCATCAGATAAATAATGATGATTAATATCTGATGTAGTCTCTGATGTAGTCTCTGTAGTCTCTGGTATTGGTGGGGTCATAATGACCTTATGTGAAAGGGTCAAATTGGCATCAACATCAGAACAATGTGACACCACCTTTGGCTCAATTTGATCTAATGGTTGATCTTGTTGACTGTCATTGATTATTGGTGAGACTTGGTGAGACTTGGTGATACCTAAACAAACAGGGTGGGAGTAGTTAATCGTGTACCAAACAGTCCGATCCATTTTCATTTTGTTGTAGTTACCCGTAAAGATAACGCCTTGAGATTTTAAACTGATAATCACACGCTTTAGAGTGGCTTTAGACCAGAAAGGAAATTGCTCTAACCAAGAGTCATGCGTGTTGTAAATCCAATTCTTGCCGTCATAAAACTTGTCAGACTTCTCGACCCAGTAATGGATTTGTTGAGCCAAAATAGCCTCGTTCAAGCCAATCTTTGCCGCTAGCTTTGGCATTATCAATAAAGGCTGTTCAGAAATTAATAAACTCATAAATATCCTAAATCATCTAAATCATCTAAATATGTCTTTCAAAAACGCTATGCCATAACTTGTATTCATTGCGTTTCTCATTACGGAGTTGATTCATGGCAGCACGAATGTATCCAGCCACATCAGTACCCTCTTTACTGGCAGCAGCTTTAACAAATTCATACAAATCATCATCTAAAGTTGATGCCACTGTGTTTGAAAGTTTTTCGGTCATGCCACCGCCTCTGACTTATCAGCTTGATTTATTTGATTCAACAAATAGTGCATTTGATGAAGTCTTGTTGCTGGAACAAAATCACCCCAGTGACAGATTGCACTATGCGTAACTCCAATAGCCTCGCCTATTTTGGTTTTAGTCCCAAATGCGTCTATTAGATCAGTAATTGGTATTTCTGGAAGTTCTTTCATTTCTCAATGTTAGTATACTCACAACGTAAATGTCAACCTTCTGTCTAAAATTAATAGAAAACTGTCAATCAAAATGACACCAACCTCACACATTTAGATTGTAAGATTACTTGCGACATTTAATATAAATTTTAAGGTTACAAAAAATGAATTTAGGCGAGCGAGTAAAGAAATTGCGTAAAGATCAAGGTTGGTCACAACAAGATTTTGCTAATCGAACCTCAATATCAAGAGCAAGAGTTGCTCAACTAGAAACTGATCCGACCGCAGAAGTTAAAGCGGCAGGGTTAGTGTCCATTGCTAAGGCTTTTGGATGCACCATAGAGCAATTATTATCAAATAATGCGCTCGAATCGAGGGGGGGATTAAAGCTGAATCCGATCACTCGGAAGGCCCCCGTGGTAAGCTGGAATTCCCTACCAGCCATAATAGAGGGAAAATTTATGCTAGAAAGTGAGCACTGGGTAGGATGCCCATACGACCTATCGGAGAATTCTTTTGCGCTTGAAGTGCAAGATGAAGTAATGACTGCCAGTAACGGCAGATCGTATCCGCTAGGTGTTTTAATTTTTGTTGACCCAGACAAAACGCCAGTAAGTGGAGATCGCATTGTTGCGATAGATACTGAAAATTTAAGTTCTGTTTTTCGGGAATACGTTATAACAGGTGGTGTTGAACATTTAAAACCTTTGAATGATCGCTATCCTATAAAAGAGTTTTCATTATCAACTAAGATCATAGGAACTGTAGTTGGTTCTTATCAATCAGAGGGATAAAATGTTAGTTTGTAATTTACATAATAATCGAAGCCGAAAGTTGGCGTGGATGCAAGAAGATCAATGGCAATGGTTTATTATCCATACCGATCCGTACGCAAACACTAAGCCTGTTTTTGGTACTAGAGAACCCATGTTTAAGAATATGGCAACAAACTTTGGAAAAAATAATAACGAGCAGTGTCCTCAAGGCCCACCTAGTAAATAATTTAACCATTATTAATACCCTCTAAAATATCAGTAAAATTACCTAAAAATTCATTAAAAAACTAACATTTTAAATGTTTTTCCGAAAAAGCTGTACTTTTGATTGTGAGTTAGCTAACATAACCACAGACATAAAGCTGACTAAGGAAATTTAAGATGAACTCAATCAACCACTGTCATGTAACGGCCCAAATTAACGCCTACACCGATGAACCCAACGATGCACCCTTAGATGGTGTGTTTGATGATTGCTCCCCTCTCAAAGACATTTACGCAGCCTTGATGTTCAAGCGTGAAGTTACCTTCCAAGCTGCTTGGCATTTTGAGCCAACAACCTATACAGCCTTTGACATTCTATTAGATCGCATTAACGAGAACGCTGACACAACAGACCTAGCCGCCAGCATATTTGCAGCAGCTTTGTTTAACGAGAATAAAGGTGAGGCAGCAACAGACCTTGCTCAAGATTGTGACTTTAAAACTTGGGTGTTTGATTTCTTCAAATACCTACAAAACTCAAAGCCAGCACCATTCACCAAGCCCAACTTAGAATTTTTAAACTTGCGAGGTGCGTAATGAACATTTCAAAAGAAACGCTAATCATCAACACGCTAGGTTGTTTAATTTGGGTTGTTTGTTGCGTCTGGTGGACGCTAGGCATGACCGCATGAGCCGCGCATCAATGAATGTTTGGCTGTTTGTTTTAATAATAATAATGACGGGGATAGAAATATGAATGTTGATATTTATTTAGAGGCTTTGAGCGACTTTCACAAATTGTGGGAATACCAAAACCCGTATTGTAAAAACCTAAACGCTGAAAAGCACTTGGCTTACAAAGAAGCTGCATTAAAAATTGTTGATGAAATAAAAAGAGGTGATGTATGAATCAAAGTGAATCAATTAAAGAACTGGCTACGGCATTGTGCCTAGCCCAAGCCGCAATGGGCGGTGCTGTTAAAGATAGTAAAAACCCGTTTTTTAAGTCTAGCTACGCTGATCTGACAAGCGTTATTAAAGTGGTTAAAGAGCCATTTGCTGATAACGGATTGTCTTTTGTACAGCTACCTGTATCGGGTGAAACATACGTTGGCGTAACAACCATGCTGATGCACACATCGGGTGAATGGTTACAAAGCGAGTATATGTTGCCTATGACTAAACGCGACCCACAGGCGGCTGGTAGCGCGATCACATACGCTAGACGTTACGCATTGCAGTCACTTGCTGGTATTCCAAGCGTTGATGATGATGGTGAGTTGGGTATGTTTAGAGGTGGAACGCCAGCTAACACAGAACCAGATATGTCTTTAGAGGGCATAGCAAGCCAGCCAGCCAGCACAGAACCAAATATGTCAAAAGAAGAGGCCAATATAGTCTACAACGATCTAGCTACAAAGCACTCTAAGACTATTGAATGTGTAAAGGCTGGCATTGAGTCAGGCGAGATTACAGCAGCAGCAGAAGCTTGGTTTGAGCTTACAGAGGACGATCAAATGGGGTTGTGGAAAGCCTATTCAAAAGGTGGAGTATTCACAACAGAAGAACAAAAGTTAATTAGAACCACTGAATTTAAAGAGGCCTATTTTGGCAAAGGAGAAGCAGCATGAGTCAGTACTCAAACAAGGGCGGTATTTGGAAAAACGATAAGCGTGAAAGTGATACACACCCACACTTCAAAGGAAATGCAGAAGTGGGTGGCATTGACTATTGGGTTAGCGGTTGGCTACGCAACAAGGACGGCAACCCTAATGCGCCAGCAATGAAGTTTAGTTTTACACCTAAAGAAACGCAGGCACACCGACAGCCACCGCAACAGTCAACACAAATGGCGCAGGCTAAAGAAGCGGTCATGGCTGGTATGGATAAAGGGCCAGATAATTTTGACGATGATATTCCGTTTTAGAGGTTAAATAATAACTAAAAAAAGGAAAAAGATATGGGGTATACCAACTATTTTAGAACTGACCGCGAATTTACATCATCTGAGTGGAATGTCATTACTAATATGGCTAAACACGTTATTTCAGTATCAGGGATTATTATTCGTAATGCGGCTGGTAAAGAAAAACCTACAATTAATAACGATGAAATTTCTATTAATGGCTGCGCTTACTTAGGAGAAGATAGCGAAAGTTTTGTTTTTACTCGCATACCATGTGACAAGTTTTGCAAAACAAACCGAAAGCCGTATGACGATGTATGTATGGCAATTCTTCAATTTATAGAAATGACACATCGAGATTCAATCAAAATAAGTTCTGATGGTGATTGGGAACCTTTTTGGCGTGACCCTTCTTTGCGACTATTAGCAGCCGCATCAATGCACGTTATTCAAGATTTAGAACCTATATTTATGTATAGCGGAGAACCAAAATGAGCAAAGTTGGAAAAATGTGCAGCGTTCATTCAATGCTAAAAGCACCTAAAGTTAACAAACGTCATGCCTCTTGGAACAAATTAAATGCAGAGCATACCGCCTTAAAAAAGCAGTATGACCGACTTAGCGAGTTGTACGACAAAATGGACGATGAACTTGTGAAATTAAGGGGGAATTATGGATTACATGATTAAGAAAGTGGACGGGGTGGGCTACTTGCCCATCGTTTTAGATGAATTTAGCAATGAGATTTATCGAGGTGAGTACCACCAAAAGGCCCATGATGCTATTGACGCTGCTCTTTCGTATGTAGATGAACACTATTGTTCTGACTGCAATATGCCAGTAAAGCATGAAGATTTTACTTGGAATCACCCAGAGGCATTGCGTGACGATCAAATGTACCAAGCAAGGTAGTTTTAAAGAAAACAAAAATTAATTTTATAGGATGTTATCAATGAAAGCTAAAAATCAAAATCAAGCATGGTCGCCAGAAGATATACATTTGGTTATGACCAGCACTTTAAAAATGTCAAAGGTTGCTAAAAAGTTGAACCGAACTGCTCACGCTTGTTCAATGAAAAAATACAGCTTAAACAAAAAAATGGCAGCAGAGAAATTGGCAGTAAAAACAGTTCGTAAGCGCAAAACAACCATTGGTTCTGCTATGCCAGTTCTGGCTAAACCTGTATTGAAATCTTACAGCTACGAGGGGCGGCACAATATCATTACTGTTAATAAGTTGGGCTGGCTTACTCGCATATTACTTGGAGTTAAAGAGGCCGCTTAATGACTTATAAAGTGCAAGTGCAAGTGCCAGTGCCTATAACAATGCAGTCTGATGAAGATTTGCTGAACGAGTTAAATAGGCGTGGCAAGCTGGTTAAGTGGGTGCGTAAGGCTTTAAAAGAGCCTTGCAAGGCTGCACAAAGCGAGGAAAGGCTGCATGGCTGCAACTAATGACGTTACAGGCGATAAGCTAAAGAGCAAGGTTGTTAACGACAATTTTCGTAATAACTTTGACAGAATCTTTGGCAAGCCTGATGAAGATGTAAAAGAACACAAACCTAAAGATTGGGTAAAGCTAGGTTTAAGCCCAAGCACAATAATTGAAGAAATGGATTGCAGAAAATGAATGATTTAATAAGTGAAAGTGATCTTGAAAAAGTGACGGGATACAAGGCCCAAGCTAAACAGTGCAAATTGTTAACTGAGCATGGCATATTTTTTGTGAAAGATGCTAATGGTGCGCCTCATGTAACTTGGTACTCTTTTAACAATCCGACTCATTTGCGGTTTAATCAGGCTTTGGCGCATAATGATGAACCAGACTTTTCGGCAATGGATTAATCATGGCTCCAAGAAAGCGTACTAAAGGCCCAGAATGGCTACCTAGCAGATGTTACATGGGTCGAGTGTCTTATGAGTTTCACCCTAAAAGTGGTGGCTCTATTAAACTGGGTGCGCTTACAGAGCCTAAAGAAATTATTTTAGCCAAGTATTTTGCAGCACTGGCTTTGCATGAAGAACCTAAAGGGGCGTTTTCAGAACTGGTGCGTGGTTATTTTGCTGGCTCAAACTACAAAGCATTGCAGCCTCGTACTAAAAAAGACTATGCAGCATACGGGGAAAAAGTTTGCCTTGTGTTTGGAAAAGTAAATTGCCACCGCATTAAGCCCCATCACATTCGCAAATACATGGATAATCGTAAAAAGACTGCCTTAGTGCAAGCTAATCGGGAACATTCATTTATGAGCGCGGTGTTTTCTTGGGCTTATGAAAATGGAAGGGTAAAGATTAACCCTTGTGTTGGTGTTCGTAAATTTAAAGAAGAACCTAGAGATCGCTATATAGAGGATTGGGAATATGATGCAATGCTTGAAGAGGCCCGTAAAAACGTACCATTAATGGCGGCTGCTATGGAGATTAGCTATTGCTGTGCTGCAAGGCAGGGTGATGTTTGGGGTTTACGCAGAGAGCAATTGCGTGAAACTGGCATTTTCATTAGGCAAGGTAAAACAGGCGTTAAGCAGATAAAAGAATGGAACCCAAGATTAAGAGCCGCAGTAGACTTGGCACTATCTGTTCAAAAAGTCGTTAACATCAATTTAGTTTTCTGTGATTCAAAAGGCAATCATCCAGCACAGGGAACGCTAAGAAATTGGTTTGGCAAAGCTAAAGCCAAGGCAAAAGAGAATCATCAGGGCGCATGGGTGAATGATTTTACATTCCATGACATAAAAGCTAAATCAATTTCCGACTACGATGGAAACAAGCAAGAATTTAGTGGTCACAAAACTGCATCACAAGTTCAAACCTATGATCGCAAAATCAAAGTAGTTCCAACCTTAAAATAAACCCAAATATGTATAAATATACACCACTGTATATTAGGCGAAATATTAGGCGGTGTTAGGCGAGTAGTGCTTACTATCGCTACAAGCCCCGTGAGAGTGGAGGCCGAACCCAGAATCGAACTGGGGTAAACGGATTTGCAATCTGTTACATTAGGTATATAAAACATATACTTAACGCCTATACGCCTAACAAATATCAAGATTTAAGGCCATTTAAATAGGCGATCTGCCATTTACTAACCACTGTATATTAGGCGAGATTAGACCCATTTTTTAGGGTGGCGCTAAATCGGCTAATTTGGCTGACTTAGAACCACCCATAATTAGTTTATAATTCTAGTCCAAACAATTAAGCTATTAAACTGGATGAAAGCCAGACACTTCTAAAACTATCCAGACAGTTCTATTGCAGACCCACCTTTTTTAATTTGAGTTAATTGACATTTATTACCGATAACCCTTTACATCTATCCGTTTTGTATATACAATACATATATGGGTTGAGTTAGCCCACACCGACCAAGCGGCACTTGGTACTAGGAGCAAAATTATGACTCACATCGTTACTCAAGAAACAATCAAGGCTACCAAAGCATACACCGCTGCTTATATTTCTGGCTTGGTAGAAAAGCCAAGAGATTTCATGCTCGATGATTTCGAGAGCATTCACCCGTCTGAAATGAAGATTGGCGACCACATGGGGACCCATAACTTTGTTTACGAAATTGATGAGATTAAAGTTAGCCAGCCAAATAATCTTTTTGGTCGAGAAGATAATGGCCCAGTTTATTGTGTCAGTGGCACATACGTTAGCGGCAGTTTAGAAATGTATAAATATTTTTTAGGTGATGCTGAGAATGGTTGCGCTACAGATCACCGCTCATACGATCAGGGTAACGCACTAGCAACTTGGTCTAGATTAATTAAATAACAATAGGGGCTTCGGCCTCTTGGGGAATATTATGAAAATTGATTTAAATATTGTCACTGAACAAATCACTCAACATCGAACTATCTATCAACGTCAGAGAGAAGTTGAAGGGTTAGGATTTAGTGAGCCAAAGTGGTTTTTTTACAAGCCCGTATTAGATAATGGTAGTGATCAATCCTGTTGGAAAAGGGTTAAGAAATCACAATTAAAAGAGTTAGAGGCTACCTATCAACTTAATTTTGGTAAGGGGGCTTAGTGATGAGTTATAAAATTACTTGTAAACGCGGAAAGAATGTCACTGTTGAAGATCGAGTATTGGTGTTAAAGATGGTGAAGCAGTGTATGACCGAACTCAACAAGCAAAAACATGAGATAGGCTTTGATGTACAAAAGTCTTTCTGGAAACCGCTTCATGTTGATATAAAGAAAAAAAGCCAAAAAAGTTATGGCTCAGAATCGCGTATTTCTATAGACGTATCTGAATATCATAAAGGTGGACGTTGGTTAAATGAATATGCAGCCTACAGATCAGACCCAGTAATAGGTGAAAGAACACAAGCGGCTACACCTGAGTCAGTATTGTTTGGCGTTGTGGCTCACGAAATAGCTCACCATGTTCAATACGCTTACGGCCCACATACTAGAATGTATAAATCAACCTGCAAGAAATCTCATGGTGATGCGTTCCAAGATATTTACAGGATACTCAGATCGACACTTGTTAATCCACAGTTAGACGCTGAGGCAGATCGTATAGACGCTGATACTTTTGAGGCTATAGAAATAACTTATAAGCTAGACCAAAAGATATACAAAGATATGAGAGCCGCTTATAAACGAGGCGAAATTAAGCATCACGAAATTGATTTGATGTATAGAAAAACGGTTGAATCAAGCAAAGCCTATAGGAGCATCACATGAATACTGAATACAATATTACGCCAATAATAACTTTTGGTTATGCAGGTCTTGGGCAAATCAAAGATAGGTTTGAAGATCGAATGGTTATTGAAGAAGAAACGGGCGGTCTTGACGAAGGCTCTTTCTGGGTTACGTTTCGCGGTATTGATATGAAAGATATTCGTGAAATTGATAAGTTTATTAAGTCAGAACTTAATGAAGGTGACGTATGAGTAAGCCAAAGAATCACTATGAGGCTTTAGTGCTGGCTCTAAGGCTTTCCGTTACAGCACGAACAGAAGAGTTATCGGCTGTGGGTGTAATAATGGCTGATAGCTTTGCAGCAAAACTTACCGACATTGAGGTAGCTAGGGCCAAAAAAGAAGCAGCAGAAGCAGTGGCGGTGATAGATGATTGAATACAAGATGGGCAAAGATCAGACTCCAATAGAGTTTAGATTTGTCGTGTATTTCGACACCAATACTGATATGCAAGTAGGGTTAATGGAAGATGATGATATTGACATTATTGTTGAAAATAACCTTTTGTGGGCATACGTTGATATGCCTTGGGAAATAGACGGGTTTGTGATGCCAAAATATTTGGAGCATTTATAAATGAACATTGAAAAGAAAAAAATAAGTGAAGATGTTTCAAGCATTATTTATTCTGAAAGTGATGTAATGATGTTATCTGATAAAGCAACAGCTAAAGGTTCGTACAAGTGGGAAACTAACTTAGATCATTCAACAAATAAAGAAATAAAATCGCATATTACAACGCGTGAATCAGTAACTTGGAGTAGTGAAGAGTTAAGAAAAATAATTAACCTTCGTGCTGTTGGATTGCCTTACAAGGAATGTTCTAAGTATTTTATTGAGCGATCTTCTGGTGCTTGTAGCGGCATTGTTCAATCACAAAACCTTTATGACAAAATAGACAAAAAACGAAATCAATTAATTAAAGAAGCATTGATATGAGACGCAACATTCAAACACATGGAAGCACTGGAAACACTAACGCCAGCAAAGAAGTGACTAAATCATCTGTACTAACCATGCGCTGTACTCCAACCGAAAAGGCTAAGTGGGTTAATGCTGCTAAAGGCCAAAAGTTAGCAGAATGGGTGACAGACGCACTTAATAATGAGGCAGAAAAAAGACCACATAAGTAGGTGGTCAAGGGTGCTGCTTGGGGGAATTACTTAGCCACGCCTTTTATCTTTTCTGCTGTACGCAATCCAGCTAGTCCTAACATGGCTAGGGTTAACTCTAACATAGCGTCTAGCGGCAATTCTGGTGCGCCTAAATGCGGTGCTAACCATTGCAGAATCGGGTTAATCACAAAGGCAAACAAGAAGCCCAAGCCACACACCCACATTAAAAATGGCCTAGCCCCTGCAACAAATGTTGATCTGTGTTGTGCTTGAACTTTGTTTATTTCAGCTTGTGCCATTTGAGGCTGCTGTGCCAGCTTAGACTTTAATAGGTCTGCTGCTGCCCTTTCTTCATCTGTAGTAATTAGATTATCTAGCACCGATCCAATGGCTGCTATCGGCTCTACAACGCTCCCACCCACTAAACTTGATAACCAGCCCATGCGCTAATCCTCTATTACCAATTCAAAGTGAGGGCGGTCACAAAACGCCCCGTCACGCCCGTAATGACCCCACAAGCCACCCCAACGCAAAGGCGTAGTATTTAACTCACTTGAGGCTTGGAGCATAGCAGCCGCAATTACAGCAAGCATTTCGTGATCCCATGAGGCTTTACCCGTTTCTGGGTCTATTGCAAAAACGTCTACAGCATTACCAAGCTGATGATTTGAAAGTTGCTTATACCCGTCTAATTGGCTTTTACCATCTAAGTATAAAGCGTTTTGGGTTTCTGCTGACCTGACTCCACCTGTCGCTGGCACGCCAAAATCAAAAACAGATATTTCCAAGGCGCGGTTTAAAATCAACTTTAAATCAGGGTTAAGGCCAGCTTGGTGTTTAAGGCTATTTTTTCCAAACGAATAACTCATTTTTGCATCCCCTCTTGGAGAAAAACTAGAATTGCTGCTGCTACTGCGGCAGCTAACCATGCGCTTTTTTTAATGACGGATCGACCTACGGCTTGGTGAAATTTGTCAAACGCCTTGGTAGCTGCCATTTCTGCAATCTTGTCCATTTCGCTTTCAGTTAAAGGTGATCGCTTGTCCATCAATATGTCCTCAAATAAATTGCCACGCCAAACGCACTAGCCATAATAACAATCAGAATACCGCCTACTTTGATAGCTAGGTTTAAGTTCTCTAAAGCAGCTTGCTGGCGTTTATATTTTTCTTTTGCTTGATTTTTTATTGCGTCTTTTCTGTTCCTAGCAGCTTTCGCTTGAAACGATTGCCAATCGTTCCACATACCTGCCCTACCGCAATAGATCATAAATGTCTTTAGTTCGGCTTCTTGAGATTTGATTTTTTCTAGGGCTAAAAATTCCTCTAGTTCGTTTTTTGGGCCAGACGATGATTCAACACGTTTAGCCAGTTCAGACTTGTTATCAAAATACTTGATAACGGCTGACGAGCAATCCATAAGCTCTCGTCCTGACCCCACGAATTGCTTAATGGTCTTGTACGCCAAGTTACATGCAGCAAGTTCAGCTAGCATTTAGCCACCCAATGTAATGTTGACATTGGCCCATGTTGTTTGTAGGCCACTATCCCCGTAATTCGTTGAACGCGCATACGTTCTGTAACGTCCACACGCTCTGTCTGTGCCTCTATAACAAGTGCCTGCCCAGAGGGAGCTAAAGTGCTTGAAAGATGCACAGGGTATAACTCAATGGGGCTAGACCACATTTAATAGTTCTTATCCCAAACTCTGAATTTATCAAACTCCCCAGATAGCATTTTTCGCTTTAAAACTTCTTCTGCTGCTGGATCATCAGACTTAACGCCTGCTTCTTTAAGCCACTGAGCCATAAGTGCGCGGTCAATCACGCCAATACAAACTGATTCGCCAAATGTAGCGTTTCCATTTTCACGCATAAACGCGGCTTGCTCTAATGCAGGAGTGTAATCATGCTGTTTAACGTGAACCAACTTGTCCCCGTCTTGATAAAATTGTTCTGATATTTTAGGCATTGCATTTTCTCTATAAAAAAAAGGGGCGCAAAAGCACCCCCTTTGTGCATAACAAAGTTACGACTAGCTTGTGGTTAGGTCGAAAACACCGCCCAAACTTGCTTCTGAACGAACTTGAAGCGTTTGCTCTGACACGATTTGACGATGTTCATTATCGCCTGTTTTCGCTAAGGCTTCGTTCTTCATTGGGCGTAAAGTAGCAATGGCTAATTTATCATGCTCAATAATATACAAATCACGCGATCTATTTTCGCGGCAGGGTTGCCATGTGACCTGTCCCCAAGGCGTCATATAAATTGCCATGTTGTTATTAACTGTGCCAACTGCACCTGTCTGACGCTGGTTGTTGTTACCAGAAAAGCTAAGTGCCTTATTCATCTGGAACGCTGAAAGGTAGACAGCATCAGGCTTTCCACCCGATACCCACGTTTTCTGCATGACATCATCAAAAAGAGCCTGCGTTAGCGCCCGTTGCGTGCCGTTGGTGCGAGGTGTTGCTCCACCTACAGAACCTGTTGGGTCTGCACCTGAACCGCCACCAAATGATGTATTGGTTTTTAGCCATGCACCTAGACCGCCAAGTTTACGGGCAGTAGTAGCGTTACCAGCTACGCGAGCAATGTTTTCAAAGATCGCTTTCTCAATGTCCAATTTTTGAACAATCGCCTCACGCAGTATGTTGTAGCTCATCTCAGAGTTTGTGCGCCCTGCGGCTTCAACTACATCGTTGGTTCCAGAGGTGATAATGCTATTCTTCATAATCTGCGTGTAGTTGCCTTCACGCGTAGTTGGAACAATAGCTTGAGCAGAGGTTGTACTTCCCTCAATATGGGCATTATTTGCTGCATCTCGTAACGAGTTAACTTGCCATTCAAAAAAAGTGCTGCTTGCTTTTACTTTAGCGATTGCACTTACTAATGGCGTTTCTTCTGGGGAAATATCATAGATGATATTTGATAAATCTTCCCTGATACCCTTAGTATCATATGTGTCGAATGTGTTGGCTGGTTGGCTCATAAATATCCTTTAAAATCAATAATTTAACTACTAAACAATAATGAGGCTGCATCGTGTATGCTGCCCGTTTTTTTCAATTTAGACATTTGCTGACGTTGTTTTTTTGCTGCGGAGTCGGGTAACTTCTTAGTTCCAGCTTTCATTAATGGTCTAGCTTTTTTGAGTTTGGCTTGCACATCACCATTCCCTGCTACCATCTGGTCATACATCATGGCCTTGTGTAGAACTTTCATGGCTCGGTGGTCAATAATCCCACTGATTTCTTCGGCACTATAGCCTTCGGATACGCCCTGCTTTACCAGCCTTTCCTTCATCTTGGTTGCTTTATTAGCGTCACCAAACTCAGGAATTGCTTTTTTAAGTTCTGACATTTGCGATTGCAAGTGAATCTGTTTAGCTTCATTTTGCGCCTGCGCGTTAGCCTCATTGTGCTGATCTATTTGCTGTCGCTGTGCTTGAAAGGCTCTCATCTCTTTACGATAATTAGCATCTGCTTCGATGTACCCTAATGGGTCTGCACTAAGCAAATCTTCCGTTGGAGGTGTGGGTTCTCTTAAAACACCTTGCGTCCCTAACTGCTGCATAAACTGACTAAGCTGCTCACGCTGTTGGTTTAAGCCGTTATAGGCTTCCTCAGCTTTTTTGCGCTGGTCTGCCGCCTGTTTCATGCCTTGTTGAATATATTTTTGTCCACTATAGCTTTTGGTTAAATCAGATAAAGTTACATCAACAGTCTCCCCGTTTACTTTAACGGAGTACGTTTCTGGCTCAGTTTGATCGTCTAGCGTATCGTCTGACTCTTCATATTCATCACCATCATCTTCATCTTCTAATTCTGCGTATTCGGCATCATCGTCAGTTTCCAACTCTGATTCTTGCTCAACCTCGGTTTCTTCAACTTCTGCAACTTCTACATCAGTATTATTAACTTCGGCTGCTTCTGACTCCATTGGAGCCATTAACGCTTCTGTTGCGCTTTCTATCGTAATTGGGCTAGTCGATTCCATATCGGTGCTATCCTATTTTTTAATTCGTTTATCTTTCATATCTTGATTTGTAATTGCTCGTTTCAAGACGTTCTCAAACTCGTTTAAAGCCCTCAACATTGCGTGAGCCTCTTCTCGTTTTTCAACTTCATCAGCTTTAGAATGTAAGAAAACATTGCACTGATTTGTTCGCATACTAACAAAAACTTCCAAAAAAGTCTCATCTGCTAATAAATTTTTAGCTTGATCTTTTAAAATCATTGAACATTACCCATTCGTGGGGCTGCTTGCATTGACTTAACGCGCTCAACGTCAACGGCTGTGCCGTATTGACCCAATATCCTAGCGGCCTCAACAAGCAAGTCTTGGTTCATTTGATCGCGCTCTAAATCATCACTGGCCTGCAATTCACGATATTTAAGCTGCAATTCAGCCAGTTCTTGGCCCTGCTTAGATTGCATTTGTGCGGCTTTTACTTGCATATCAGCTTGCATCTTAATTTGATCGCCCTGCATTTTCCCTTGCATCTTCATCTGGTCGCCCTGCATCTTAGCTTGAGCCTTGATCTGTTCAGCCTCAATAAGTGCCTGTGCCATTGGGTCGCCCTGCTGACCCTGTGCTGCTTGTGCGGCTTGCTCTGCCATTTGAGCCATTAACTGAGCCTCACTTTCTGGGTTCATAGGCGCGTAATAACGATCAGCGTCATTGAACCCACTTAATGCCAAAGTATCTGATAAAGTGTTACGCATTTGTGTCATTGAAACTAAGCCATTCTGAGGCCCGTAGGTCTGCCAAATTTGCTGCTGAGTTTGGAAAGTCTGCATCAGTGCTGCGGCCTTGGCATCTTCTTGCCCTGTGCCTAACCCGACATTAATTTCCATGTCCATTGAGCTATCCCAAATGGCAGGGTCAACAGGTACAAACTGTCCATTGAGGCGCATCATTTGCTCGTCTGGCGAGTTTTTAACGGCAACGTGTAGCATTAGTTGAAATAACCGCTTAGTGCCTTCTGCGAGGTTTCTAGCCATGACTTCAACTTGGCCTGCGCCAGCTTGTGCGGTCAATGCGGCTGCGGTGGCAGAGGTGTTCTGCAACATATCGGGGTTAAGGCCCATGCTCATTTTACTAATGCCTGTTTTCTCTTCAACCAGCATGTCAAGATATTGCAATGCTGGCAGTGTGGAACCTGCTACAAAAGGCACTGTTAATGGGTTAATCGACCCTATTTGCTCACTGCGAATGATTGCACCGATCTCGTTATTCAGCACATCGTCCATTTCCACCAAATCTTCATTGACCTCTAAACGTGGGGTGTTTACTAACGCTACGTTATCCAATATTCCACGCAGTACGCTAGTGGTTGTATCTTGATCGTTAATCACTAACTCAGCCAGTGAGCGACCATAAAAAGCGTGGGGTTCTGGGTCAACGTGGAAATCAGCAAACGGGGCTTTATCCCACGGCTCCATCTCAAGCACTTCGTAATCAGTGCCGCCACATAAGAACTTGTGCAAAGTGGGTATGCCGTCACCTTCTGCGTCAATGCGTAGATAAGCCTCTGTGACTAAAACTTGGCGCATTGATGGGTCATTGTCTACATCTTCATCGTCTGTAATAGACTCGCCAAAACGCTGTATTTTTTCAATATTACCAATCAATGAATCATTGTCTGAGCCGTTTAGGTTATCAACAACGTCTTGATCAATACCCATAGCCACTAAATCGCCTGCGCGTTTCTCGCTTCTGTGGCAGCAAATATACGCATCATCAATCGACTTAGCCGAACCATCAATGAAAAACTCTTCTGGGGGAATCCCCTCAATGACCATTTCGCCCTCTTCATACTTGTGCGTAATAACCATACTGTGAACATTGCGTTCAACATCTAAGCCGAACTCGTCCATTTCCATTTCTATTTCTTGTCGATGTTCTACAACTTCAACACCTTCTTTGTTGACCAATACCTGTACTTCTTGATCTGACAAGTTTTCATAAGTGTACGTTTTAGCGATTGTTTCTTGGTTCCACCAGACTTTCACAATGCCGACTTTCTTCACTAATGAATCATGGATTGCATTAGATAAGACGTTATAGCCACCTACTTTGTTAAACACCCAATGCGTGTAGGCTGTCGCTTGTTCTGCATTAGCCACATCTTCTGGGCCTTTGGGCGTAAATTCCACAAACTTATTATTGCTCATAAAGATACGCATTAGGCTAGGTTTAGCACCACGCACCACATCACGCACTTTAGTAGACACTACCCTAGAACGACCCTCTTCATGCTCTAAGTCAACATTTCCGTCAAAGTAGCTTTGAGCTCGTTCTCGTTGATCTGCTATGTCGCTGTCAACGTAATCAATGGCTGACTGAATAGCGGTTTTAATTGCACTTTGAATATCTTGTTGTGACATTTTAGGCATTACATTGCACCTTGTTGCGTTGTACTTTCTGGTTGTACTTCACTAAGCAAGCCTCTCATGCCAAACTCAGCAGCCTTGCCGCCTGTATAGCCGCCAGCACTTTGACTTCCAGTAGTAATCATATCAGCCAATTTTTTAACTCTATTTTGTAGTTGAGCCATTTTACCACTATCGGCCAGTGCCGACTTAACAAACTGTGGATCTTCACTTAAAAGAACTTCTGTTATCTGCCTGCGTTGGCTGTCAGTTAGTTTGGGAGCAAGGGCTTTAATAGCTTTCATACCCACACCAATACCAGCAGCTACGTTTCCATAAGACATAGCTAGTAATTCATCTGCACCAACACCCAATCCCTGCTGCTTAGTTGCTGCATCAGTTAATGCCGTACTTGGGCCTTCAATAATCTTTTCATAAGATAACTGGGTCTTACCTTGTAATGCTAATTTAACAAGTGCAGACTTTTGTTTATCTTCTGGGAATACGTTAGCAAATACTTTACCCTCACGTAATTCTGGGTTAGCCAGTTTAGCTAAGAAACGCTTAGAGCCATTAGTAGACATTTTGTTGTTAATGCTAGACATTATACCTTCACGAAACGCACTAATTTTAGCGGTATCACCAGAAGCCATTATTTGCTCTGCAAGAATTTCAAACGCTTCAACATCACCTGTAAATGCTTTCTTGCCACTATCAAAAGCATCCCTAGCATCAGCCATTCTTGACCAACCTGCGCGAGTATCTTTTAACTCTGGGCTAAATTCATCAATGTTGGTTCTTAGATTATCTTCTAGCACCATAAGTTCAGACTTCAATGTGCCTCGGCCTTCACGACCAGCAACTTGCGCCTGCTCATTTGCCATACGTCTAATTATTTCTACATCTTCTAACGTAGGAATACGAGACATTTCTAAAGCACCATTATCAGCAGTCTTAAACAATGGCACTAAGTTACGCACATTGTAAATTTTATTTAACTCAGTTAGTGCTTCTGGTACGCGCTGAACTACTTCTAAAGCCTGCCTAGTCAAATCAGTATTTACTTCACCAGCTTTAGAGAATACTTTATTGTAAGCATCACCTAATGCTTTTTTCCAATCAGTTTCCTTCATATTGGCGTATTTAAGTACGTTACCCTCTGTGCCGCCAGTTAGACCAATTTGAACATCTTCTTTAGCTGCTAATCTAGCTGCGGTTGCCCTTTCTGGAACAGCAGTTCTTATCATAGACTCTGGTGGCCCACCTTGAGACATATAAGACCTTACTGTGCTGTGCAGGCTTTGATTGTCTGACATTGTTTCGCCATTAGCTATTCTTTCAAAAAGTTCGTCACGCGACATTCCTGTCTGATCTGCTAGGCGGTTTAGTTCATTTTCAACAACTGTACCCATTCGACCTTTACCACGCTGGCGCACAAACTCTAAAAATTTATCTGCAACACCGCCCATAAACTTACCAGCGTATAATCCTCCTACACCACCGCCAGCACCAAGAGCAACCCCTAATGGGGCATCTTTTAGACTTGCAACACCTTCACGCTCACTTAAACCAACAGCAGCAGCACCGCCCTCTGCTGCGCCAAGTTGCAAAGCCCTTACTACTGGCCTAGCGGCATTAACAACTGATACTGGTGAAGAGACTCCCATTGTGGCAACAGTAGGTATCATTGCCCCTGCTGCCTCATAAGCCATAGCTTGATACGGGCTACGTTCTCTGTGCGCGTTTATTTTCCTACGCAATTCATCGCGTATTTCAATGTAACTTTCACTTTGGAATGGTGCGCGAGCTAGAGCTTCAATTTCATCACTAAAGCCTAATGACGCGCCCTGTGCTATTAATCTTGCAACCTGATCGTCTGGCTGAATCTCGTCTAATTGACCTAATAATTGCTCAAACTGCTCATCTGTTAATGCCATAAATATTCCCTAACTACGGTAGCTTAACGCCAGTTAATTGCTCAAATGCAGCTTTTTGCTTTGGAGTCATTATATCAATTTGTTTTTTAGACAAAACTAACCCACCAGTACCAGTAGCACCACTGCCAGCGTTTTGTGGAGAAGCGTAATTTACAATAGGATTTGCTCTAGGCTTTTCTGCGTTATATTTTTGTATGTAACTAGAGTAAGTTACATCACCTTTAGTTAGGATTTTAGATTGTGAAATTAGCCAATCACGCATCTTTGTTTGCGCTGCTATTTTTTCTAAAATATGTTTGTTTAATTCTTCACCTTGTAAACTTAAATCTAATCCAGTGCTTAACGCTAACTGTAGTTCCTTCTCGCTTAACGCGCCAAAAGTGGCACTATTAATAATGTCTATACCAAGCGAGTTGGCTGTATTTCTTAAAGATGTTGTTGCTGCACTAAACGATGGTACAAACCTTGCTAAAAATCCAGATGAGGCTCCATTCTTAACCGCTTCTCTGGCTGACTCTAACTTAACTAGTGATTCATCCATAGCACTAGCACGATCAAAAGCAGCAAAACCTTTCTTCTGGGCCATTGCTATGTCTGCAAGCCTAGTAGTAGCTGCATTCTCAATTTCAAGTGTTTGTGTTGGGGTTTGCCCTATAGCACCAGCAACGTCTATCCTAGTAGAAGTCCCATCATTTGGATTTGACATAATAGTATACTGTTGGCCCGTTTTTGGGTCAGTCTGTACACCAGTAAACTTCAACATATCACTCTTGCCATACTTAGACTTTACAAACTCACCTGTAATGGTTTTAAGTAATTCTGGATTAGTTCTAGCCACAGCCAATACTTCATCTGGCACACCGCCAGCCTTTAACTGCATTAAAGTAGCGTTAGATTGGCTTGAAAGAAGTTTTGTAGCTTCTTCCTTTTCACGCCTAGCCGCTAAAGACGCCTGCTGACCTTCAATGCCAGCCATAATACTAGCTGTGTTGGGATTGCCACTCATGCCTGCAAAACCAGAAGCCAAGCCCAAAGCTAATGCGCTTCTGTCATTGTTTGACATACTGGGTGAAGGCCCACCTTTAATATTGTCTAATAAGCCCATCTTAACCTCCAAATCCGAACATACTTCCTATTTTGGCAGGGTTAGAAGCGTATGCTTTTGCACCTAACGTCAGATAATCAAACAATCCTGCGTCATAAGTCTCTGTCTGCTGCTGTTGTGCTGGTGCGCCACCGACTGCCTGCAACAAATACTGCAATGACTGTGCTGGTGCGCCAGTGTAGCCAGCGTATTGATTCTTGCCTGCGTTAATAAGCTGTTGATTCAATGCTTGCTGCATTGCGCCTTGTTGATCCATACGATTTTGAATAGTCTGACCCATGCCAAAGCCTAGATTAGCCAAACTGCCCAACTGTTGGCCTGCATTTAAACGCTGTTGTGCGCCCGATAAGCCTGCCTGCTGGTTTTGCATTTGCGCTTGGCGTTCCATTG
>Ga0209197_1000291_pt1 | contig 36862 bp, 30 predicted proteins | sample COGITO_mtgs_1105_4_FD_184802 | JGI IMG/M metagenome (GOLD analysis project Ga0209197, IMG submission 184802) | Pelagic marine microbial communities from North Sea - COGITO_mtgs_110512 (SPAdes) (version 2) | ecosystem: Environmental > Aquatic > Marine > Epipelagic ... | reverse complement strand
TAATCCATTCTTTTTTCAGGTTTGAGTGAGAAATGTTGCCTAACTTGTTATATGGAGAACAAACGCCCTGTTTATAGGAGTATATCTCTGGATAATAGGAGCTTTTGTTCTCGTTTATCATTTTTATTTAAATTTAATAAAATCGTATCAAGCGGACTCTGTATCTCCAGTAAATCTTTTTTTGCAACATGAGTGTAAATCATTGTTGTTTCTGGTCTGGCATGTCCTAATAACTCTTGTATATGCCTTAATCCAACTCCGTTTTCTAATAAATGAGTTGCATAACTATGTCTTAATGTATGCGGGGTTACTTTTTTTGAAATCCCCGCATTTTGTACGCTCTTAAAAAGAAACTTTCTGATACTACTTTCAGAGTACTTTTTACCTGTTGACCCCTCTATAAAATAAAATACTGGTTTAAAGGTGGTTAAGTAATTTTGTAAAAGAGGTAAAAAAGTATTTGCTAAAATAACAAATCGATCTTTTCTGCCTTTTCCTCCTTCTACTTTAACTTGTCTTCTTAAAGTATCAATGTTTTTCAGCAATAAACTTGTAACCTCTCCAATTCTCAAACCAGACGAATAAAGTAACACAATGATTGCTCTGTGCTTTAAGTTTTTAGTGTGTTGAATAATCTTGACCACCTCTTCTTGAGATAACACATTAGGGAGTATTCTAGATTTTTTTGGCCGCTCTAAAGACAGATTATGGATCTTTGTTTGTGGATAAAAAGAAGTAAAAGCCTTTAAGGCACTTATAAATTGTCTTTGCGAACTAACAGAGTACTTCCGCTCTATAAAAACAGTTTCTATAAAAAGCTCTACAGCCCTGTTTGTGAGCTCCTCTAATGGGGTCTTTGTGTGAAAACTTATAAAGTCTGCAATAAAAAAAGTATACGTCTGTATGGTGCTAGGACTGTACCTTTTACCTTTTAAAAATAAATAAAAAGTATTTAATAATTGCCTTTGAGATTCCGTTAAATTTCTTTTAAAATATGTTTTTTTTGAAATTCTGGAGGTGTCTACTTTGGTAACGTCTTTAAATAACTCTAAAATAAGGGCAAAATTCTCCTCAGAATTTTTAAGATACCAAGCATTAAGAGTTTGACTCCAATGGGTGCCTTCTACAGACTTAATAAGCCCTTTAAGCTTTTCGTCAAAAGAAAACTTCAGTAAAAGCTGACTTTCTTTTTTGTGCGTTTTTTGTTCAAGATAAATAGTAGGGTATTGTATCAGATTCATGGCAAATGCAAAGTACAAAAAAGTCACCTACTTCCAAAAAAATAGGTGACTTTTAAAATTTTATATTGCTCAAAAAGAGCGGTATAGCCTAGCGTATCTACAAATTAAGGTCTATTCGATATACCCCATTTCGCGCATCCAATCGTCATTAAACATTTTACCGACATAACGGCTGCCATGATCATGAAATAACACCACCACCACATCTTCGGGTTTAAAATGTTCTTTCAGTTGAAGCACCCCTTTGATCGCAGAGCCTGCAGAGTTCCCTAAAAACATGCCTTCTTCTTTGGCCAAACGTTGGGTATAGACCGCGCCATCTTTATCCGTCACTTTGGTAAAACCATCAATGACACCAAAATTAACATTCAATGGGAGGATATCTTCGCCAATCCCTTCGGTGACATACGGATAAATTTCTTTTTCGTCAAATTCACCGGTTTCATGGTATTTTTTAAACACACTGCCATACGTATCCACGCCCCATATTTTTACATTGGGATTTTTCATTTTCAAATAACTTCCGACGCCAGAGATCGTTCCACCGGTGCCAACACCCACCACAAAATGAGTTACTTTTCCATCGGTTTGCTCCCATATTTCTGGGCCTGTACTCAAAAAGTGTGCTTTACAATTACTCGGATTGTCATACTGATTTACATACCAAGAATTGGGCGTTTCTTCTGCCAATCGCTTTGAAACGGAATAATACGATCGTGGATCTTCGGGTTCAACAGACGTTGGACACACCACGATCTCAGCACCTACGGCGCGTAAAATATCCATTTTTTCTTTGGATTGCTTATCTGCGAGTACAAAAATACATTTATAGCCTTTGATAATTCCTGCCAGTGCCAAACCCATTCCTGTGTTTCCAGATGTGCCTTCAATAATGGTTCCTCCAGGTTTCAGACGGCCATCAGCTTCGGCATCCGCAATCATTTGTAACGCCATTCGATCCTTTACAGAATTGCCTGGATTAAAGGTTTCATATTTAGCCAACACCAAACACGGCAACTCTTTCGTTAAAACGTTCATTTTAATTAAAGGAGTGTTCCCTATAGTTTCCAGAATATTTTCGGCGTAGTTCATCTATATATATTTAGAACAAAAATACATTATTTATTTGGGGATACAAATCTGAAATAAAGAAGTTTTTACTCGAATTGAATCGCTTTGACTGGAACAATTTTACTAATTAAAAAGGAGGGAATCAATAACATCAATAAACACAGTACAAACGTCATCACATTGAGTAAAACGACGTAAGACCAATCGAGGTACACTGGCGCGACCGTCACATAGTAAACAGAAGGGTCTAAGGTAATCAACTGAAACTGTTTTTGAATCAACAACAGCCCAATACCGATCAGATTCCCCCAAAATAAACCAGAAGCAATCAGATAGGAAGCGTTGTACAAAAACAGTTTTCGGATGCTCCAATTGCTACTTCCCAGAGCTTTAAGAATTCCAATCATTTGAGTGCGCTCAAGAATTAGCACCAATAAGGCCGTGATCATATTAATCGCTCCAACGAGAATCATTATCCCTATAATTCCATAAATATTAGTCGTAAAAATGGGAATCCATTCAAAAATAGTGGCATACTTTTGTTTGACAGTCATTGAGTTTAGGGTCGATGGCGTTTGGGCATATACCCGATCTCCAAGCCGTTCTAAGTCGTTATAATTGGTGATAAAAACTTCAAACCCTCCTACTTGATCTTTAGACCATTTATTCAAGCGTTGCACATGGTTGATATCGCCAATGATGTAAGTTTTATCTAATTCTTCAAACCCAGAATTAAAAATACCAACCACCGCATATTTCATAATACTCGGCGGTTTACTAGAATCGGATTTCATAAAATACATCTGAAAAAAATCGCCAACAGCAAACCCGAGGCGGTCGGCCAAATACTTTGAAATTAAAACCTCATTGCTATATTTTTGACTGTATTCTGGTAGACGCCCATCTATTAAGAAGTCTTTAAAATACCGCCAATCATAATCAGTCCCTACCCCTTTTAAAAATAAGCCTTCAAAATCTGTATCGGTTCTAATGATGCCAAACTTATTGGCCACGGCCTGAATATGAGACACCCCATCAACCGATTCAAATTTGGGATAAAAGTCTTGATTTTTAGAAACCGGAACTTGTGCGGCTTCCGATTCGTTACTATCAAAATTAGAGATTGTGATATGCCCATTAAAAGCAACGGCTTTATCACGTATTTTATGTTCCAAACCAATACCCGTTGCAATCGCGATGAGCATCACTACAATACTGATTGCAATGGCCGCAATTCCGATTTTTATTATTGGTGCCGATACACTACTTTTATAGGACTTATTTCCAATAATTCGTTTGGCTATAAAATACTCGTAATTCAAAATTTATAAATGCATTTAAATTTTATCAAAAGTACAGTTTTATTATTTGTTTTGACCCTTCTTTCTTGTGGAAACCATTCTAACTCACAAGCTCGAAAACCAATTCACAGAGAGGTTCCTTCAATTCTTGTGGGCGCTCAACACATAGACCGCTATCTTCCAATTCTAAAAAATAAAAACATCGGCATTGTCGCCAATCAGACCTCCGTTATTTTTAAAGAAACGGGGTACACCCATTTGGTGGATTCCTTATTAAGCTTAAATATCCGTATTAAAAAAGTTTTTGCGCCCGAGCACGGATTTCGAGGCATCGCTGATGCCGGTGAATATGTCAAAGACGGCGTCGATGCTGGCAGTGGAGTTCCTATTGTGTCTTTGTATGGCGCAAATAAAAAACCTGATGCCCAAACTTTGAAGGATTTAGAGGTGATTATTTTTGATGTTCAAGATGTGGGAGCTCGTTTCTATACGTTTTTATCGACTTTACATTTTATGATGGAAACTTGTGCTAACTTGGGCATTTCTGTGCTTGTTTTAGACCGACCAAATCCCAACGGACACTATGTGGATGGCCCCATTTTAGATCTTGAATACAGTAGTTTTGTAGGCATGCACCCCGTGCCAATCGTACACGGCATGACGGTGGGTGAATATGCCAAAATGATTAATGGAGAAGGCTGGCTGGCTGGCGGGATTCAATGTGATTTGACGGTTATCCCCGTTCAAAATTATACCCATCAAAGCGTTTATGAGCTCCCCATTAAGCCGTCACCAAACCTCCCCAATGCAAAAGCGATCAACTTATATCCGAGTTTGTGTTTGTTTGAAGGAACTCATGTGAGTATGGGCCGCGGAACCGAAACTCAGTTTCAGGTGTTTGGAAGTCCGTTTTTAGAGCATGCTGACTATACTTATGAATTCACGCCAACACCCAATGTCGGCGCCAAATATCCAGTACATGAAAACAAACTATGTAAGGGATTGAATCTTCAAAATCAAGGTGCTTTAGGTTCTATCGAATTAAAGTGGTTAATCGATGCCTATCAAAACACCTCTGAGAAATCGGCTTTTTTCAATCCATTTTTCACCAAATTAGCGGGTCAAGAATTGTTGCAAGCTCAAATTGAAATGGGCTGGACTGCCGATCAAATTCGTGAAACTTGGCGCGAAGGTTTAGAAACTTATAAACTACTTAGAGCCCCTTATTTGTTGTATCCGTTGTAGGTTTTCTATAGCCTTGAAATGGTTGTTTCAGTAACGCTATCAAACGACTGTTTTCTGCTTCATTTGGAAAGGTATCCACACCATACACAATCTGCTCACGTTCCATATAGATGTAAGTCCCGAGTAAGCGATCCCAAATCGAAAAAATATTCCCATAATTCGCATCCGTATACGGCAATTGATGGTGGTGGTGAATTTTATGCATATCAGGTGATATTAACACAAAACTCAACAAATAATCTACTTTTTTTGGGAGTTTGATATTCGCATGACTAAACTGAGTCGCCACTAATGACAGAGATTGATAAAGCATCACAATGCCGATAGGTGCCCCAATTATAAAAACACCCGCCAGCGTAAACACATACCGAATGATACTTTCTAAGGGGTGGTGACGGTTGGCCGTTGTTGTATCGACTTTATGATCCGAGTGATGTACTAAATGCACCATCCAAAGTGGCGGTACTTTATGCTCGGTAAAATGGGGTAAATATGCACCTACAAAATCCATCAATAAGACGCCCAAAATGACGTATAACCAAAGTGGCATTTCCGGCAACCAATTTAATAGTCCAAATTCATTCACGCTCACCCAATCGGCGGTTTTAAGTAATAAAAATGCCAAGGTGAAATTAATTAAAATGGTGGTAAAAGTGAAAAATAAATTCGGAAGCGCGTGTTTCCATTTGTTGTAGCCAAACTTAAACAACGGCAAACTGCCTTCTAAAATCCAGAAAAATGTTAACCCACCAACCAAAATCCCGCTCCGATGTAGCGAAGGGATCGTTTCAAAATAGTGAATGAGTTGCTCCATTTTTTTATTAACTGTTTGATAAAGATACTTATTTTAATTTAGCCCTTAACGCTTCTACAATGTTAAAGGTCGCTGGACAGATGGACAAATTTTGAATCGTGAGGTCCGAAATTTTTTCAAAGCTTTTTCGGTTTGTATGTGGATATTCTTGACAGGCCTTGGGACGGATGTCATAAATATTACAGGTATTATCGTCTGCTAAAAATGTACAAGGCGATGATTTTAAGACATAATCTTGGTCGGCATCTACATTGAGATAGGTATCTATAAATTGACGTGTTTTGATTCGGAACGCTTTTGAAATGCGTGCAATATCTTTGTTGGTAAAAATAGGACTGGTAGTTTTACAGCAGTTTGCACACTGAAGACAGTCTGCTTTTTTAAACTCATCATCATGCAATTTTTCCATAATCGCATCGAGATTTTTAGGTGTTTTTTTTCGGAGTTTAATAAAAAAGTTGCGATGTGCCCTTTTGTTTTCTTGGACTTTTTTTGATAGGGATTTTAATTGGTCTTGCATAGGACAAAACTAAGGATAAATAGTTGAGAATATCGAAAGTTATTTTGGAGTGGATTTCTGGGGAAAGAATATAAAATTTAGAATGTATTTTCTTTCTGATTTAACTCCCTGATATATTGAGAAGGTTTAAGGCCTTTAACTTTAAAAAAAACTTTAGAAAAAGAATCGGAATTATTAAACCCAGCTTCGTGTGCGATCGCTTTTATGGTAAATTTACGAATCAAGGGGTTTATTTCCAGTTGATGAACGATGTTATGTATTTTTAAATTATTTAAGTAATTTGAGAACGAAGTATTTTGGTAGTGGTTAATGATTTTTGATAGGTAATTAGCGTTTGTGTTTAACTTTGCTGCTAATAAACTCACCTTTATGTTTTCAGAAATATAGCGTTTTTCCTTTTCTATCAGTTCTAGCTCTGTTAATACCCTTTCAATGATAGTGGCTGGAATGTTCAAGGTGTCATCAGAAGCTTTTAGAGAACTTGCATCTTCTTTTAAAACATTTGGATGTACATTTGAGGGTTTTGATTGTATTTGGTTGCGTATATATTTTCTTTCATTAATCACTTTCAACTGAAATATTGACTGGTATCCTATCCAGTAAATCAATACAGTGGTTAACACACGAAGTGGATAGTATGAATATATAAATTCCTGAAAATTCAGATAGACCGTTATTGATACCGCAGAGATCCAAAAAATATAGGTAAATGCTCCGAGTTTAAAAAAAGTATAAACCCACTTGAGGTTATCGTAAGTCAGTATTTTATCAAACAAATCTTCTTTTTTGGTTAAAATATAATACGAATATCCAAAAACTGATAATGAAACCACAAGACTAATGATCTCTTCAATCAATGTGTATTTCTCAAATATGTAAAGAAAATTATCGGCTTGTTTATCGCTAAAAAAATTGAAAAACCCGAGTCTTATAAAAATTAATACCAGAAAAACAGGCACTATCAGTTTTAAAATATTCCTACTCTGTTTTTCAATTTTTAAGTAATGTATTAAAAACATATAAAAAAATGGCGCAATCAAAAAATGCCAGGGAGTTTGAATAGAGTCCAACAAGAAATATTCAATAAAAAAGTTTTTTGCTAAAATCCAAGATTGGATATTATTTAAGGAAATAGTGAACACTAATAAATTAATATAAACCAAGCTTTTTTTCTTTCCGTTTTTAGAAAACAAAAGCAACAGGCAAAACAAAAAACCATGTAAGGCACTTATTAATAAAAAAAAATTAAAAAAATCTGTGACTGTCAATTTAACTTATTTGGGGTTGAAATAATTTAAACAAGTAAATTAATGTTTTAAAATTAAAAATCCTAACAGTAAACAAATTAGTGTTCAAAAAATGTTTTTAAAAAAAAAACCAAAAAACGCTCATTTTACTTAAAAATAAGTTTGAAAACCCTCTAAATTAACATTCGTTTTTACATCCTCTTTTACACTCTATTATCAACTTGACATTCATGAATATCAAGCTTGCAATTCATGAATGTCAAGATACTTTGTTTTTTTATTTGGATTTTATGACGTTAGTTAGTAGGATAATAAACCTCTAATTCATGAAAAAATCAATTTTAATAATTCTATTACTATTGTTTCAAAATTTGAATGCTCAAAGTAAAACTGAGCCAGAAAGCAAATTGCAATTTTATAGTATCTCATTTACACCTCTATCTATTTATTCAAATGCGAGCACTGGCGGTCCCTCTTTTTATTTTGATGTAGGATTAAATATGGATGCTCATATTTTTAAAACCGCGTTTCTTAATGGAAGTGAATTGAGTTTTTTTGGCGGAAGACGAGAAAGTTTTTATGAAATAGACCTCATGTACGGAAGGGAATTCATAAATGAAAAAGTTGTAAAGCTTGATGGTTTTATAGGGCTTGGATATTTTGAATATAAATATATCGATAGATCCAAAGATAGAAATCAAGATTATATAACAGAAACAAATATCACGCTCCCCATACAAACAAGTTTAAGATTTCAAACAGGGAGGTCCTTTAGCCTCGGCTTGCAATTTCATGCAAGTCTGAACACAACCAATTCTATATTCAATACTAGTATCATCCTTCAAAGGTTGTTATGACAGAAAAACGCTTTAAATCAATTGTTTCAACTATGAACACTTTAAAATTATGAAACGAGCATGTTCGAAATCTTATCACCCATGGAAAATTTAATCTTTCATTAGACATCCGTACAAGCTAAAAAAAACGGTAGTGCGAAGGACTGCTTAAATTATTAAACATAAGAACTTAAAAAACAATATTATGAAACCTTTATTTTTAAAAGCGTTCTTGCTTTTTTCACTTTTTTCAATGCATGTCCTCCACTCTCAAAATTTAACAGACAAGGATTTATATAAACTGAAGGGACTTAATATTAATACTAAAAAAACTGACTTAAACGACTACAACGTTCAACTAAACTTAAATAAGATACTTGATTTGGATTATAGACGAAAAACAAATAAAACATTTGCAATTACATTTAGTACGCTATCCGCAGCTTCCCTATTACTTGGAGGTGCTTTAATTTCTCAAAAGAAGAAAGGAATCTTAGGAGATATTTTCGGAGGCTTATTTATCACATTAGGAGTCATTAAGGCAGGGGTCTCTATACCTTTTTGGGTTTCCTCTGGTAAAAGAAAAAAAGAAAGAGATCGATTAATTAATTCATTCAAAGATTGAAACAACAACCCTATGAAACCTTTACTTTTAAATGCACTTCTGCTACTAGCAACAACACTTACAGGATGTAGTGACGACACTGGTTTTACACCCACTTTACCTGCAATAACACAAACAGGAGAAAACACCTTTGGCTGTTATGTAGATGGAAAATTATTGACACCTCGTAATGGTACAGGGACTTATTTAGGTGCTGATAGATCAATGAACTTTTTTGGTTCAACAAACAATGAATATAATGAAATTCGAGCCCGTGACTTTAAAAGTAATGATGGTAAAATTTTAGATATACACATAAATAATCTATTTCAAAACGGTAGTGGTAATTATACTATAAATGAAAGTAATTGCGAAAGATTTAATAATGCTAATCAAAACACAAATATTAGGTTAAGATTATGGAATTCATCCCTAGAAGAATATAATTGGTACTGTTCAATCGAAAATGGAGGTGTTTTAATAATCTCTAGATTTGATTTACCAAGCCGAATTGTATCTGGCACATTCTATTGTAATGTTGTGAATGAAGATTATCCAAATGATATCATTGAAATAACAGAAGGAAGATTCGATATAAAATGGGATACTTTACCAAACGCAACTTTTCCATAAAGAAAAAAAAGGTACCACGCCAATGACACCTTAAAATTAACAAATACCAAAACATTTATTAACAGATACTACAATAAAATAGTGTCACAAACTCAAAATTATAAATTTCAAACTAAAAAACTAAAAATTATGAAAACAACAATCTTAACATTTTACGTACTAATTACGACACTTACAGGATGTAGTGACGACACTGGTTTTACACCAACTTTACCTGCAATAACACAAACAGGAGAAAACACCTTTGGCTGTTATGTAGATGGAAAATTATTGACACCTCGTGATGGTACAGGGACTTATTTAGGTGCTGATAGAGGCATGAAAATACATTCATTAACAGATACAGGAAATAATATTTATGATGAAATAAGAGTTAGAGATTTTAAAGGAGATAGCAATGGTATTATGAAAATTCATTTTGCTGATATTAACACTTACAGCATTGGTGAATTTATAATAAATGAGAGTAATTGTGAAGATGGGCTTAGTGCAAATACTACTACTAATTTAACATTAAGATGGTATGGAAAATGGTATTGCTCTATTAATAATGGAGGCGTTATTAATATTACTCAACTTGATAATATTGGAAATTTTTCAGGGACTTTTAGTTGTACGGTTCAAAATAGAGAAGATTCAAGCGATATTATTGAAATAACAAAAGGACGGTTTGATATTGGACTAGGTCTATCAACCGCAGTTTTTCCATAAAGAAAAAAAAGGTGCCACGCCAATGGCACCTTAAAATTAACAAATACCAAAACATTTATTAACAGATACTACAATAAAATAGTGTCACAAACTCAAAATTATAAATTTCAAACTAAAAAACTAAAAATTATGAAAACAACAATCTTAACATTTTACGTACTAATTACAACACTTACAGCATGTAGTGATGACACTGGTTTTAAACCCACGCTGCCGCCCATTACCGAAACAGGAGAAAACACCTTTGGCTGTTATGTAGATGGAAAATTATTGACACCTCGTAATGGTACAGGGACTTATTTAGGTCCTGATAAAGCAATGTTTTTTATAGGTACTACAGACAACTCATATAATGAGATAAGAGTTAGAGATTTTAAAGGAGATAGCAATGGCATTATTAAAATTCATTTTGCTGATATTAACACTTACAGCATCGGTGAATTTATAATAAATGAAAGCAATTGCGAAGACGGACTTAATGCAAATACTACTACTAATATAACATTAAGATGGTATGGAAAATGGTATTGCTCTATTAATAATGGAGGCGTTATTAACTTCTCTAAACTTGACGAACAATTATTCAATTATTCAGGAACATTTAGCTGCACGGTTCAAAATAGAGAAGATTCAAGCGATATTATTGAAATAACAGAAGGACGGTTTGATATTGGGCCAGGTCTATCAACCGCAGTTTTTCCATAAAGAAAAAAAAGGTGCCACGCCAATGGCACCTTAAAATTAACAAATACCGAAACATTTATTAATAGATACTACAATAGTATCACAATATCAAAATTATGAAAAAACTAGTACAAATTTTAATTTTTACACTTTTTATTAGCAATGTCTATTCGCAAGAAACTCCGTTAAATAAAATAGATGAAATGCTTATCAACATAGATAAATCTTCATTAACCACAGATGTATTATATGAAAGAGTATTTCCTTTTGCCAAACTAGCCATTTTTAATGATCGTATTAATATCTCAAATGTTAAACATTTTGAACAAGCATTAAGTGAGTTATACAAAGCATCAAACAAGCAAAAATTTACATCTTATAAACAATTAAGAACTCATTATTCTTCCGTAGATGCTAATAATATTGTAGATATTGGGATTATCAACGCTTCATTTAATCAACTAAATTATATTGAAGAAGACCTACAAAAAAGTGCCTTAAAAGTAGTGAATGGTAAATTTGAAAGAATAACTACGGACAAACAACTATTTATACCTAAAGAAGTCTTAGTTATATCGCCTTTAAAACAATATTTAGTTGGCAATGCAATCACTTATCATTTTGATGCTGCTTTTTTGATACAAGATAGTAGCAAAACAATCCATAATATTGTTGCTAACTTCGGGACCTCAACCAACTATACGATTTATAATAATGGCAGTTTTACCAATCAAAACCTAACCATTAATTATATTAAAACAGGCTATAAAACACTCACATTTACAGTAATCTACAACGACAATTCTAAACAGATTACACAAGCAAAGGTTCATATAAAAAGAACATCGCTAAATCAACCTGCTGCAAGGTGGAGTTCTGCCTCTGCCCCAAACCCTACCGATTTTGATTTTAAAGGATATGATGAATCTACAGCAATTAATGGTGAAATTGAATATAGAATATGGTATACAAATGGAAGTAAAGGGACTAATTTATCTAATATTCAAAAGCCAATAGTCATCATAGATGGTTTTGACCCTTTAGACAAACGTAAAATAATTGATGTGGATTCTAACAAACCAGCAGATGAACACACTTCGATAGCAGAGTTAATGGTTTATCCAGATCCTAATATTCCTAATAGAACTATAAACATAATAGAAAAATTTAATTTAGACGGCTACGACGTCATCATAGTCAATCAACCATTTTATACAAGAAATGGTGTTAGAATAGATGGCGGTGCTGACTATATAGAATGTAATGGCTTAACACACGCATCATTTTACCAAGAAATAAATAGAAATCTTACTGTAAACGGTAGTGCAGAAAAGTTGGTAATAATGGGTCCAAGTATGGGAGGTCAAATATCTCGTTATGCATTGGCATATATGGAGAAAAAAGAGCTAGAAACAGGCTTATCTAGTTGGAATCACAATACAAGACTATGGGTAAGTATAGATAGTCCTCATTTAGGAGCAAATATCCCCATAGGCGTACAATCATTTTTAAATCAAGTAAAAGATGACAATCCAAGTGCAAAAGATTTCGTAGAAAAAGAATTGGGTTCTGCTGCTGCAAAACAACAGATTATAGAGCAATTTAAAGGATGGAATGGAACTCAGTTAAAAACAGATTATTTAGATGGCAGAACGGTATCACAAGGTTATTCACAAGATAAAGGACATCCGTTTTTTGTAAATTTCTATAATAATCTTTATTCTAATGGATTGCCAAACAGTAAAGGGTATCCTCAAAATTTAAAGAAAATTGCTCTAACAAACGGTTCGTTAACAGGTTCAAAATCCTATCTTGATAATAATTCATATGCTAATAATTCCCAAATAACTACAAATATAAAAGCATTCCAATATTTTTTAAGATGGCCTTTTAGATGGTCTGTACATATAGGCAGTCTTGAGACTTATGCAATGCCAGCATATGGTAATAATCATAAAGTTTCACGATTTAAAAAAGGGTTTGATGACAAATCAAAATACATAACAAATAATAACTCAAGAGGAAATATGGACAATATTTCTGGTGGCTTTTTTGCTGTTTATGATGAAATAACTGAGGGGTTAGATGGTTCTGACCCATTATCATATCCTGCTGGAACTTTTCAATCTTTTAGTAATTACTTTAGTACACTATTAGCATTCCTTTCGGATTCATTTGGGGGTGCTCGCATGAGCGTTAGAGCAAACGAACATGTTAGTTCTTTTATATCAACACCTAGCTCTTTAGGCATTATAAATCCCGACTTTAATTGGAATCAAAATTTAAATAGAAATTTAGTATGTACAGGTGAAACCCCTTTTGATAGTTATTATGGAGAAAAAGAAAACACTAGCCATGTATCTTTTTCAGAAGATAGTTTTAATTGGTTAAAAAAATGGATAGATGAAAATGACGGATTAGAACCAGACCCTACGGTTTATTTAACCAACCCCTATTTGCAAGTTCCAAGCAACATCAGTGGTGTTTCTAAATTATGTGAAGGACAAACCACCGTTTATAGTATAGATAATTGTACTACTTCTAGTGTAAGCTGGGCAACTTCTAGCAACTTACAAATACTATCCTCTACAATTCAGCAAGCGACTGTGAAAAGCATTAATTCAGATGCGCCTATTGGTTGGGTCCGAGTTACGCTTCCCAATGGGAATTATAAATCAAAAAAGATTTTAGGAAAGCCTTCAATATCTTATAAAGTAAATGGATTCAAAAACCCTACAGTTACTACTTATGGAGTGGGCATGCCTCTCAACCAACAAGGCATAACCAATACACAATGGATAAAAACTGGAGGTACAGGGCAAATTATTAGCAATCCTTTTCAAACTTATGCAATAGGGCCAACAGGCGGAGGTCTTGGTTTATATAATAGTTGGTATGTTTCAGGGCTTTTAAAAGTCACTAACTCCTGTGGTACCACTACAAAAAACTTTTACATCAGTCCTTCAGGTGTTATTTTACAAAAATTCCAATGGAGGAAAATTGCAAAAAACCAATATAAACTCGTGAGTAGTTCTTCTGAGGAACAACTAAAAGAAAACTATGTTCCTTTAAAGGCAGAACTGTATAATATTTTAGGTATTAAAATAAAGGTGTCTATTGAGAATAACACCATAAATCTTTGCAATCAACCTAAAGGTTCTTTAATGATATTAAAAGCTATTAAAGACGGTGAAGTGATATCCAAAAAAATATTAATTGACTAAAAAAAACGTGCCATCATTAAATTTAATGTCACTCTTTATGAATCCAATAAAAATGATGACAGTGGTGTACTAACGATCACAAATGGTAAGTTTGTTCGATTTTATTTTTTTTAAGAAAACCTCCTTAAAGTAAATTATATTTATTTAAAAAGGTAGTCTTAAATTCCTAAATAATAATTTACAATTGATTAAAACTTCCCCTGTTTCAAACGAATTTTATACGCTTTCAATTCTTTGACCACTTTTGGCGCTAGAATTAGAGTGGATAGCATGGTTGGAATGGCCATCAATGCAAAGGCTCCGTCGATCAGGTTGATCATCATCTCTAAAGACGAGGTTGCCCCAATGAGAATACTCGCAATATAAAAATAGTTATAGTAGTGTTTTTTATCAGCACCAATTAAAAATGACAAACATTTTGACCCGTAATAGGAGAAAGAAAATAAGGATGAAATACTAAACACCGCAATACACACTAATAAAAGGTATTTCCCATACCCTGGCATAGCATTTCCAAAAGCTGCGGCGGTTAAACTGACGCCATTATCGGAAGAGGTTTCCCAAACACCAGTGACCAAAATCGCTAAAGCAGTCAATGTACATACTAATAAGGTATCGATTGCAGGTCCTAACATCGCAACCAATCCTTCCCGAACTGGCTCGTTTGTTTTGGCAGCGCCATGTGCTAAAGGAGCGGTTCCAATGCCCGCTTCATTTGAAAATGCGCCACGCTTCACCCCTAATAAAATCAAACCACCTACCAAACCTCCAAAAAATGCATCGCCTTTAAAGTTATTGGCTGCAAAGGCATCCGTGAAAATCATGCCTAAATATTTTGGAACGACGTCTATATTAACGATTAAAATAATCAGGACAGATATAAAATAAAGTAACACCATTGACGGCACCATTTTGGAAGCTATTTTACTAATCCGTCCGATACCTCCCAAAATAACAACCGCCGTGAGACTCACTAACACCAATCCAATAATCAAATTAGAGGAAAACCCAACTTCCACCCCATTTGGCTGCAATAAGATAGTATTGATTGCTTGGGTAAGCTGATTGACATTAAAGACGGGCAACGCTCCTACCAACCCACAAATACTGAACATAATGGCCAAGGGTTTCCATGACTTTCCTAAACCTTCCATAATAAAATACATGGGACCGCCCTGTAATTCGCCTGCACTGTCTTTTCCTCTAAACATAATCGCCAAGGTGGACGTGAAAAATTTGGTCGACATCCCCACTATAGCGCTTACCCACATCCAAAAAATAGCACCGGGCCCACCGATTGAGATGGCGACCGCGACCCCAGCAATGTTTCCCATCCCAATGGTTGAGGACAAGGCCGTGGTTAAGGCTTGAAAATGAGTGATTTGCCCAAGGTCGTTTGGATCATCGTATTTACCTCTCAGTACTTGAAACGCATGGCCGATTAAACGAAAGGTTTCAAATCTTGAACGAATTAATAGGCATAATCCCCCGCCAATAAGCAGGATTAATAAAGGCAATCCCCATACGACGCTTGAGAAATCTGCAGTTAATTGTGTGAGTTGTTCCATAACGAGTGTGAAAATTATTGCAATAGGCTAAAAATTCTAGTTACAAATGTAACTTATTCATAAGTAATCAATTATTATTAACGTTTATAAAAAACCACTATGCTCCTTTTACGTACCTTTGTACCGTTTTAAAAGAATATTAAATCAACAATAAATATATCCCACTCACTCCTATGAAAGATGTTTTTGGAACGGCCATTTTAGATTATCAACAAGGAAATTACACGGAAGATTTGGTAACGTCAACCTCTATTTCGGATGAAGACACCTTGCCTCTGCCCTATTTATTTAGAGACTTTTCAGAGATGCCATCGTTGGAGCAAACGGCTTTAACCCTTGCTAAAGGGTCTGTATTGGATGTGGGTTGTGGCGCAGGAAGTCACAGTCTCTATTTGAAATCTAAAGGGATTGATGTGAAATCCATCGATATCTCAGAAGGGGCAATCAAAACCTGCCAATTGCGAGGATTGGATCAAGCGCAGGTTTTAGATGTCATGGACGAAACACAGGCCTTCGATACCTTATTGTTATTGATGAATGGCTCTGGGATTTTTCAATCCTTGGCGCATACACCATTTGTATTAAATCATCTTAAAACACTGCTAAACCCAAACGGACAAATTCTAATTGATTCTTCCGATATTAAATATATGTACGAAGATGACGATGGCGGCTATTGGATGGACACGAATAAGGATTACTATGGCGAGCTCGATTATACGGTGCGTTATAAAGATGAAGAAGCGACCTTTAGTTGGATGTATCTCGATTTTGAACGACTAAAAATTGCCTGTGATCAAGTCGGTTTACAATGTGAATTGGTGGAACAAGGCCCGCATTATGATTTCCTAGCAAAACTAACCAAGATTTAAAAATCAAATTTATAACTCGCTCCTGCAAGAACTTGCAATCCTTGAACGGGATAATGATTCCAACGCTGGTAATTTTGATTCGCAATATTATGAACCTTAACAAATGCCCCCCATTGGTTGGTGACTTGGTAGTCTAATTGCAGATTCGCATCTAAAAACGAGTCTAGTGTGACATTTGGTGTGATCGGTTGTGGGACAAATACCCCTTCCAAATTGGTTGTATCCTGTCTTGCCCCACTATAAAACACAGTCCCAGCTAGATTCCATTTTTTAGAAAAATTATAATCCAAAAACAGAGACGCTTCAAACTCCGGTAAATTCCAAACGGTGGATTCTGAATCGGCGGTATAGTTATAAAAATCACCTTTTAAACGTAAATTAAATTTTTGACTGACATCAAATTCTAAAGCGCCAGAAACAGTTATCACCTCAACATCCTCATACAGCACTCCAAAAGAGTTTCCTCGATTGTAATTGTTTGATGCTGAAAAGTTTTTAATGGTATGCGTTCTAAAAAGGGCTTTGTCGTTCTCGCTAGAATAGCTTCCATGTAAATCATAACCGACAGATTGTGAGAGTTTTCCTTTGGTGCCAACCACAATTTTATAGGGCGTCGAACTTGGTTGGATGTCCAGCGTTGGAGATACAAATGGATTTGTTTGCACAAAATCGTAGTATGTATTTTGATATAAATCGCCCGTAATTTCGGCATAAGCCACAACAATTGAATTGACAACCGCATAGCTCGCTTCTATATTTGGGTAGATGTAAAAATCGTTTTTGTTCTGTTCAGAATCCATTAGATAATAGGCTTTAAATCCTACCGAAACTGCTAAATCGTCTTGAGCATATTGATAGCTTGGCGCCACTGAAAACTGAATATTTCCATAGTTTTGAGTTTCTAATCCATTATAGTTTTTAGCAAATGTTCCTTTTAAATAATCGACTTTAAGTCCCGTAGTAATTGAATTATCGAAAACGTCGAACTGCAAACTAGTTTCGCCGGTAAGCTGGGTTTCCTGCGATTCGTAGGCATCAGCGAATCGACGTAAGTGAATTTCCCCCGTTCGAAAAACGCCTTTGGTCAACTGCACATCACTGCCCAATTCAATCGTTGAATATACTTGTTTTGGGTCGATAGGCGTCAGGGTTTTAAAAGGAAGTCCATACCAGTTCACAGCTTGCCGTTGAAACGTGGCATCGGTATTCCAAACAAAGGCCTTTGAGCTTTTGGCATAATTGACTTGAACCAAGTTATTTGAAAAATCGTCTTCCAGTTGCAAACCGTCAATACCGCCTTGCGACGAGTGATGCTCGATATAACCGCCAATACGTTCCCCTTTTCCAAGACGGTGGTTCAAATATAAATTTCCCAGCACCGTCCCATAATTCCCTAAACCAAGAGATGCATAGTTTTGAAATAATTTTTCTTTTTTTAGTTTTTCTAATCCGACTGAAGTTCCTTTTGCGGGTGTGAATGTGGACGCCACCGGAATAGAAAAAATGGTATACTTCACCGCTTTTTGAGTGGTTTCCGAATTAAATAAACTCGGGGTTTGCTTCAGTTTAAAGGCATCCGATATTTTTGGCGTGTATGGTTTCACAATATTGACTACCTGCGTATCAATCGAATCTTGAGATCGTGATTGGGGCGATTGCGCTTGTAAATTAGGTGCCAGAACGACCGCTATCAAAACAGATAAAAATCGTAAGTGTTTTTTTAATCTAAGACTCATAAAAATTAGTTTTTATTTTGAGTATCTACTTCTACAGATGAATTTGTTTTTGCAGCTTCGGTTTTAATTTTTTCAAGTTCAGATTTGGCATCTTCGACAACTTTATTAAATTCTGAAAAATTTTGAATCACATTTTCTAAGATGTACGTGGACTGAAAAACATCATCAAGTGCCTGAAAATTCTTTGCCATGACAATCAATCCTTTGGCGGCGTAATATTTATAGCTCGAATAGTTTTTAATCAGATATTGAACACTCGCATTGGATGCTTCATAGGCACCATCGGACGATTTAAAATACGCCTCAAAATACTGAGCTTCGGCCGCCATCTCGCCTGTAGCAATGGTTTTTACTTGTGCATAGGCTTCACGTGCTTTGGATTCATTAGCAGTTTTCATTGCAGCTCTGGCAATAATGATATAGGCATCACTCTTAATATATACATCTGTTTTGGAGTTCTCCAGAATGAGGTCTGCATACCGAATGGCTGCATCATAATCTTCTAACTGAAAATATGTTTTCATTAAGTTGGACTGTGCATACAACCTGTTTTGAGGATTTCTGGCTTCCAATTCTAATCTAATTAATAAGGAACGTGCACGCTCAAAGGCTTTTGTGTCTAATAAAATTTCAGATGATTTTAGTAAGGCCGACTCTGTAAATTCATTCGTGGGTTGCTGACTTACAAACTCATAATGTGGAAGCGCATTCTCGGCCAGATTAACTTTATGATACAACTCTGCCAGATAAAAATGGGCCTTTACCAACTGTTTTCCATTTGGAAACCCCGCAATATATCCATTAAATAACTCAATAGCCTTCGAAGTATTCGTGTCTAAATATTGTTTTTCCGCAGCTTCATAAGAGGCATCATCCAATTCGCTATCCGTCACACCTACATACTTTAGGGTTTTTACCCACCTTGCATAGGAATCAACCTGTCCCAAATCAATATAAATAGACCGCGAAGAACTAATCGCTTGAAAGGCCTCGGGAGTCGATGGATATTGGACCGCTACTTTATTAAAACTTTGAAGTGCCGCTTGATTAGCCCCTTGATTGTATTGAATCAATCCCTTGCGCAATAAGGCTTTCGAAACCAAAACACTCTTTGGAAATCTACTTATTAGTTGACTGTAGTTTTGAAGCGCTTTTTTTGGCTTTCCTTGATTAGCATAGGTATTTGCCAATTCAAAAAGAGCTTGATCCTTTAGGTAGGAGGATTTAAAACCGAGCACTTTATCTAATTTTTTTATTTTGTCTGAGGTTTGTCCCAGAAAGCCATGACTAACAGCAATTTGGAAGGTGGCATAATCCAATTCAATTTGAGCGATTTTTAACGCTTCTTGATAAGCATCAATGCCTGGACTGTATTGAGTGGTTACAAAATAAGAATCGCCCAATCTCAAAAACGCATCATTTAATAGGACTAAATCTGATGGTTGACTTGAAATAAAAGACTGGAATGCTTTGATGGCATTGGCGTATTTCTTTTGTTTAAAATACGTATAAGCTATATGATACTCTAAATTCTTAAACTCTTCAAGCTGAGTACTTGTTGTGTTATTTTTAAAGTCTAAAAACCCATTCAGTGCAGGCTTAAAATTTGACAACTGATACTCCACTTCTGCCTTCCAATAAGTGGCCCTTGCATTGATAACTGGATCTAAAGAAATAGCCAACGACCGCTCAAATAACATCTTAGCGCCTGCATAATCGGCCTCATTATATAATTCTAACGCTCTAAAAAAAGTGACTTTTTGATAGGCTTCTCTGTGAGATGATTTTGATTTATTTTCTAACAGCTCCAAAGCAGCTTTAAAATTATTAGACGATATATACGAATCGATTAATAAAGATTCGATATCTGTTTTAAAAGCAGATTTAGGATATCGTTTCAAAAAACGAGAAAGCACTTCGGGCGTCGATTGGTATGGATTGCCGATTTCATAACTTAGTTTGGCATAATTTAACCAAGCATCTTCCTGAATATTGGAATTAAAATCCATTTCAGAGGCGTTTTTAAATGCATTCAAGGCCTCTTGTTTTTTATGGAGATTGATATAACTTTCTGCTAAATGATAATACGCATTTTGAGCAATCGCATTGGATCCATCAATAATTTTATTAAACTCACTAATCGCATTTTGAAACTTATTTTGCTTGTAAAACGCATATCCAAGTTGGTAATAATCCGTGTGATTCCAACGGCCCTTTTTGCCTTTATAGGCCTCTAAATAAGGAATTGCATCTGAATATTTTTGAAGATTGAAATAACTTTCACCAATAATTTTAGAAAGCTCTGAGATTTCCTTTGCCGAACTTTTTTCTAATTGTGCACTTGCCAATTCAATGGCAGTTTCAAACTTACCCAGCTTAAAATTCAGATCCGCTTGGTAATACGATAAATTATCCTTGTAGGCGTCCGTTTCTGCGACTTGATCAAAATAGGCCGTCGCTTGGTCGTAATCATCGCCTTCATAAGCCATGAATCCAATATAATACTTGGCTTGTGACCCATAGGTTTTAGACGTTTCTACTTTTTTTAAATATGAATTAGCAGCTTTATAGTTCTTAGTGGCATAAAGACTGTATCCATATTTAAAATAAAAAGGAGCGCTGTTGGACTTAGATAAAGAAGCCTCTTCAACTTTCTGATACCATTTACGAGCATAGGCATATTTAGCATTCTCAAAATAATAATTAGCCACTTCAAAATAGGCGGAATTTCGCTTGGTACTATAGGGGTGATTTTTCACAAACGACTCTACAAGTAATTCGGCATTGGATTGATTGAGTCGAACGGCACAATTGGCTGTGAAGTAGGCTGCATTTGATTTTAAAAAGGCATCGTTAGCCGTTGCCTCTACAGATTTAAAAAGTAATTGGGCCGATTGGTATTGTTGGGCATTATAAAGGGTAATGGCCGATTGAAAATTGACCGCCTCACTAGAATAGACCGCCGTTTTTTGAGCAAATCCAACACAAAAGAAACACATCAAAATAAGTTGAACTCCGTATTTTATTGAGGTCATAGACTGAAAGAATTTTATTACATTCAAAGATAAAATATATCAAGTTGATAACGGAAAAATTTCATCAAAATTATAAGGTGAATAAAATTAAAATGCATCAATACCGTTTAATCTAAAGTCATGCTTGATAATTGAATCAAATAGTGATACTTTTATAAAAATTAATTTAGGGAAGATATTCATGTCAAATTCGGTATTAAAATTAGAAGAGGTCTCTATATTTCAAAATGAGACTTTAGTTTTGAATGAGGTCAATATAGATGTAAAAGAAGGCGATTTCGTGTATTTGATTGGCAAAACTGGTTCCGGAAAAAGTAGTTTGTTAAAAACACTTTACGGCGATTTGAAATTAAATAACGGGGCAGGATCTATTGTTGATATGAACTTAAAAACCCTGAAGGAAAAAGACATTCCTTTTTTGAGACGAAAATTAGGCGTGGTGTTTCAGGATTTTAAACTTCTAAACGAACTGACTGTCAATGGCAATCTCGAATTTGTTTTAAGAGCAACAGGATGGAAAGAAAAAGGCTTAATGAGCGCCAAAATTGAAGCCGTTCTCACCAAAGTAAATATGCATACTACTGGGCATAAATTTCCATATGAGCTTTCGGGAGGCGAACAACAACGTGTGGCCATTGCTAGAGCCCTCTTAAATGATCCTAAATTAATTTTGGCCGACGAACCTACTGGAAATCTAGATCCTCAAACGAGTATGGAAGTCATGGAAGTCCTCTTAGAACTGAATAAAAAAGGACACACAATTTTTATGGCGACCCACGATTATGCTTTGATTTTAAAATATCCAAGCAAAACACTCAAATGTGAGGACACGAAAGTCTTTGAGGTTGTTCAACGTAAAAATTAAGCATGCTCTCTATACTCATTCCAACTTATAATTATAATATTGAAGCACTGGTAACAGAACTCCATGCGCAAGCGACCGCTTGTGATATCGATTTTGAGATACTTTGTTATGATGATGGCTCTACAAATCTCGATCTAATCGCTTCTAATAAGTCCATCAATTTATTAAAAAATACAAGCTATAAAGTTTTAAATTCTAATATTGGCAGAAGTGCTATAAGAAACCTCCTGGCTAAGGATGCTAACTACGATCTATTATTGTTTTTAGATTCAGATGTCATCCCTGTTAAAAATGATTTTATTTCGAAGTATTTAAGCGCTTTAAATTCATCTGTACAATTAGTTTATGGAGGCCTGAATTACCAAGAAAAAATACCTGATGAAAATCAAATGTTGCGATGGGTTTTTGGCAAAAAACGGGAAGCTTTGTCAACCGAAAAAAGAAATAAATCAATATACTTAAGACTTCTTTCTTGTAATTTTCTAATCCAAAAAAACGTTTTCAAAAGAATAAAATTTAATGAAGAAATTTCTCTAGACTCACCTGAAGATATCTTATTCTCATATACATTAAAAGAGAATAACATAATTGTTTCTCATATTGATAATCCGGTGTATCATTTTGGATTAGAAAACAGTTCTATTTTTCTAAAAAAATCATTGAAAGCTCTGTTAGCATCTCATGATTTAGTTAGGAACAATCTTATAAATTTAGAATACATACGCATTATTAAAGTTTTTTATAAATTTAAAAAAATCAAACTTAATTACTTACTAGCTTATTTATTTACTGTTTTCAAAGATTACTTTAGAGCAAATCTCTTATCAAAAAACCCTTCGTTATTCATTTTTGATTTATATAAACTAAGCTATCTTTGTTACAAAAGTAAAAAAGACTAATGGCGATAATTTCCATCATCATACCATTGTTTAATAAAGAACTCTTTATTAAACAAACACTTTTAAGTGTTTTGAATCAGACGTTTTCTGAATTTGAAATAATCATTATTAATGATGGATCTACAGATAAAAGTGTTACTATCATAAACGATATTGATGATGAACGCATTACACTTTACACCACCAAAAACAAAGGGGTTTCTCATGCGCGAAACTATGGAATTTCTAAAGCAAATACTGATTTAATCGCGCTTTTAGATGCCGACGATTTATGGGAACCGAACCATCTCGAAAACCTAGACAGCCTATGCACGAGCTTCCCTAATTGCGGATTATATGCAACAAACTATTACAAACAATTTTTTAATGGAAAAAAAATAAAAACGCATTTCAATGGGGTCTCAAAACATCATTTTGGAATCATAGAGGATTATTTTTCAGCTTCAACCTCTGATAGTATTGCGTGGTCTTCGGCAGTCATGATTCCCAAAAAAATATTTCAGGAACTTGGCGGCTTTGATGAGGAAATGCGATCTGGTCAGGACACCGACTTATGGATCCGTATTGCACTCAACAAATTGGTTGCATTTTCAGCAGTAGCCTCGTCAAATAAAATAATTTTAGAGCCTCAACACCATCTTTCGTATTCATCAAATCGCATTGATCGATTGAAACTATTTGAGAAATTTAAAGATAAAGAAATTTCTAATAATTCCTTCAAAAAATACATGAATTTGAATCGATTTTCTGTCGCTATTGAAAGAAAAATCGCTGGCGATTTTAGTAGCTACAACCAATTAATAAAAGAAATAGAGACAGAAAATCTAAATCTTAAACAAAGGCTACTATTAAAGACACCTTCTGTTATCATAAAACTGTTAAAGCTGCTTCAGAACGTATTGTTGCGCTATGATATTTACTTATCTCCCTTTAAAAGTTTGATACCTAAGAATTAATTGTTCTCAATTACACTTTCTATGATTCGCTTCCAATCCTTAGAAATGTTCTCCATTGAAAATTTTTGAACACTTTCTTTGGCATTGTTTTTACAGTGCGTATAGAGTACCTCATCATAAACAAAACGATTCATGGCCTCAGCGAATACATCAGGATTGTTATTTTCAACCAACAAACCGTTGTGTTTATCTATTATGATTTCGGAGGGACCAGAGGCACAGTTGACTGATATCACTGGTGTCCCCAAAGACAGGCTTTCGATAAGCATGGTTGGAAACCCTTCGTATTTACTCGTAAGTACCGTACACATCGCTTTACGAACCAATGGATAGGGGTTTTTGGTGTATGCGAAAAATAAAACATGTTCCCCTAAACTCATTTCTTGAACTTTTTGTTCTAATTTCATTTTATCTCTTCCATCGCCTAGAATCACAAGTTTTACTTTTTTATTTGATAAATTAGAAAGTTGATAACTATCTATTAGTAATGTTAAATTTTTCACTGCATCATCAATTCGCCCAAAAAATAACATAAATTTATCTGCTGGTATTGAATGATCTATGGTAGGAATTGAAAAATCTTCGTTGACTGCGTTGTGGATAATATTTACATTTTCAAAATTATACCGATAGATTAATTTAGATTTTATAGCTTCCGATACCGTTACAAATTTGAAAGCATTTGCATATAAATACCTGGCGACAAACCTATTCGAAGGAATATAGGTGTCCAGAAAAAAACTATGAATTACGAAAATTACTTTTTCATTAGCATACAGTATTTTATTGATTATAAGCTGCTTAACTATATTTGGTCTCGATCTACTGTCAATTATAAAATCAAAATTTTGAGTTCTTAGATAATTGAAAAAAATCCAGAATCGATTTAGTTTGCCAAAAAAAGAATCATCCTTACTCTTTAAGGCTCCCAAATTTAATAAAGTTCCTTTATAATCGTAATCTATAAGATTAAGAACGCTAATAATATGAACCTCATATCCTAAGTTGTCTAATAGAATAGATAAAACTGCCGATGATTTTTCGGCACCTCCCTTCCCCAATGAGGACGTGACAATACATATCTTTTTTTTGGGAATACTATGCATACTTAAAATTTATATAAAATTATACTGTAAATCACAAGATAATAGTTTAATGAAATCTAATTTGAATTGAAATATACATCATAATCTGAGGATTTTAATATGATTCTTTTTCGATTTTTAAAATTTTGATTAAAGAGACTCCGACTCAGATCAACTTCTTGAGCCGAAATAGCCAATAGATCCGCTAAACTGTGAAATAAATCATCGAGCATATAAGGTCTATCAACATCGATAGTTAGCTTTTTTTGAGCCTTGTATTTATCGGATTGCCATAACAAAAAAGGAACATCAAACATGTCTTTGGTTGCAATGTCTTCATTATGACCCGCCATGTTATAATCTTTGAATAACTCTTCCCCATGATCAGACAAATACACTACAAAACTTTTAGTATTTAGTGATTTTATTCTTTTGATAATTTCTGAAACTATATAATCTGTATATAAGACCGCATTGTCGTAATTATTGATTTTTTGGAAATTCTCTACTGATTTAAAATTTGCTTGCGGTTCGTCTGTAAATTGGTTAAAAGAATCTGTAAACCTGTTTACATAGTTTAAGTGGGTACCCATTAAATGAATGACTATAAATTTTTTGGAATTTTCATTATCAGAAAGTACACTATCCAGTTCCGGTAATAAATCTTGATCTAAAACATTATTATGATAAGCAACCGTAGTGGCCAAAAATTTTAATTTATTAGAAGATAAACTGATTTTAGTAATTAAACTTTCATAAGGTCCAATTGGCCTCTGATTAGAAAGCCAAGAGGTTTCAAAATTAGCCGTATTGGCTAGTTGAATGATTGATCCATTGCTAATTTGATTTGGATCTTCATAATTCCCAAGGGTAAGTATTTTAGTAAGTGAAGCAATCGAATATACGTGAGGACTTATGACATCGTTGTATCTTTCCAAATCTTCTTTAAGTAGCTCTAAGTAAGGTGTGGTTGAGCGATAATAATCATACAATCCAAAATGAGAACGAGTCGTTGATTCACCTAAAATCAACACATATACTTCGTCGTCTTGCTGAATAGGACGACTAACATTTGTGAAATCGCCTAGTTTGTTTGTTTGATAAGATCCTAATTTACTCGATTCTATGCTGTATTCTAAAGTAGATTTAAGCATCAAGTATGGAAAGTTGTAGACGATCAAGGTAGAAAACTTAAGAAACATTAATACGGTCAAAATATAAATAGAAATCTGAACTAACGTACCATTGGATACTTTTTGAAAATGACTTAAAATAGATTTAAATTTTAAAACGGACACAACGGACACAATGAGCATCAAAATAGAAAAAATGATGACTTTGTAATCTACATAAAACTTGAAAAACTCAAGGGCTTCTGTGTTATTTGAATCTAGGGCAACAAAAATTGAAGAGGCACTTAAATACGTTTCGAATAAGTAAAAATAAACTGCTTCAAAATAAATAAAAAATGCAAATAACAGATAGATCAACACACTATATAAAAGCTGAATTTTACGATTATAAATAAAATAAATAGGACTTATTAATACCATTGAAAATAAAGTATTTTCAATGGTATTATATAGTGTTGAGGATACAAACCCTTTGTTGATGAGCTCAAAAACTACAGCGACAAGCATGAGAATTAAAAACTGATAAAAAATACTTTTTGTTACTTTAAAATTAGTCATTCATATTTTACTTTACATTCAATAGCTATTTTATATATCCTTGTTTGCTCCAAAAAAAGTAGTTCGCAAAACAAAGAGCACGACCCCTAAATATATCAAATTACTTACAAACAAAGCAATTACAACCCCTTCTGTACCGTAAATTGAGAGAAAATATCTCCCAAAAAAATAATACATAACTAATCCTATAATTTGTGTTGAGATAAAAGAGCTTATTTCTTTTTTAGCTAAAAATTGATACGACAAAACATTCGCAATAAACCGCACAAAATCGCCTGCTAGTTGCCATTTGAATAAAATGGACATGCCTAAAAAAGCTTCGGTAAAAATAACTTGAATTAATATATCTCTAAAAACAAATACTAGAATCATCCCTGTAAAAACAAGGGGAAGAAGTGATTTATATATGTTCAATATTTCATCTCTAAACTCAAATGAGGTTTTTATAGCTACATATTTAGGTAAAATATAGAGCGTAAAAATTGCAATTAAAAATTGCATATAATTTTTTGAAATTAAAGTCATTGCAGTCCAAATACCAGCTTCGTTTTCGTTAATGGCGTCAGCGATTAACGTTCTTAAATCAATTTCGACATAATTTGTTAGAACGGTTGCTACAAAAGACATTAGGGTGAATCCTAAAAGCGGCTTTAGAAAAGGAACTTTAAAGGAAATCGATTTGAAGTCGACATAATTTTTTAATAGTTTACCAAAGATGATAATGAGTACCGAAAACTGGATAATTGGAGTCAAAGCAATTGCTATTAACACACCTTTTATGGAGTAATAATAAAGACTAACCAGCAATAAAATAGCTCCAATTAAATGAGAAATAAACTCAATTTTAGTATGCTTTTTATAGTCAGAAAGACCATTTACAACACCACTAAAAATTCGATTCATAGAAATAAAAGGCACTGCAACGGCTATCACTTTAAAAACTATAGCATATTCTACTGAGAAAAATAATTTATTAGAAAAATAAGACGCACCAAAAAAGAATGTAAAGAATAAAACGATACTTGCTGTAAAAGAAAAAACGTATAAAGTAGAAAATAGTTTTAATAAGTTTTTTTGATCTGACTTATACTCTGAAACATACTTCACAACGCCGTTGAAGGTTCCAAGAGAGGTGAGGCTCATAAGCATCGTGGAGATGTTTCGTAGCTGGCCTACTTTGGCAATCCCAGCTTGACCTGTGTACTGGGCTAACAAATTTTGTACGACTAATGAAATAAGAAGTCTACCACCAACAACCAAAGAATTAAGTGAGGTAATCTTTAGAATTAAATTATTACTTATAAATTTGGGTAACTTCACGTTGGCTAATTAGAACAATTAATATCTTAGATAAACTAACTATTAAGGAATACACACTTAGCTATATAAATAAGCCTAGTAAATTCTTTAACATTAAATCAGTTAATCTTGTGAAAATACTAATTTTTCTTGAAAAACAGGTAATAAATATTGATTCCAATGATTGAAGCGTTCGAAATTATAATTGGCCAGGAGGTTGCTAACATAAAACCATAAGCTACAAAAAAGGCACACGCAACGGAGTTGAGCATTCTTAAATGTCGAATATCTTTCATCAAAAAAGACACCAATAACACCAGCATTGCTAAATAGCCTACTAATTCAGTTGCATGCGTTTCTAAAAAACCCATTATATAATTTTATTACGTTTACGGTCCGTTTCAGTCAAGTATATTTTACGTAACCTTAATGATTTTGGAGTCACTTCTACATACTCATCTTTTTGAATATATTCTAAAGCTTCTTCTAAAGAGAACTTAATTGCCGGAACAATTTTAGCTTTATCATCGGCACCAGAACTACGAACGTTACTTAACTTTTTAGTTTTTGTAATATTAATCGCCATATCATCACCACGAGAATTTTCGCCAATCACCTGACCTTCATATATACTTTCGCCTGGATCGACAAAAAACTTACCTCTATCTTGTAACTTATCAATAGAGTAAGGAATCGCTTGACCTAGTTCCATAGAAACTAGCGATCCATTTTGACGTTCTGGTATTCCGCCCTTAAGTGGCTGATACTCTTTAAATCTGTGCGCCATAATCGCCTCACCAGCCGTAGCCGTTAAAAGTTGATTACGCATGCCTATAATCCCTCTAGATGGAATTAAAAACTCACAGACCATACGCTCGCCTTTTGCTTCCATACTCAGCATTTCTCCTTTACGCATGGTCACCATTTCAATGGCTTTACCTGAAACAGATTCTGGTAAATCAATGGTCATTTCTTCGACAGGTTCACATTTAACACCGTCAATGACTTTTATAATTACTTGTGGCTGGCCAATCTGTAATTCATACCCTTCCCGACGCATCGTTTCAATTAATACAGATAAGTGTAATACACCTCTACCAAATACCATAAATTTATCGGCACTATCCGTCTCATTGACTCTTAATGCTAAATTCTTTTCTAATTCTTTATTCAGACGATCTTTGATATGTCTTGAGGTTACAAACTTTCCGTCTTTTCCAAAAAATGGAGAATCGTTAATTGTAAACAACATGCTCATTGTTGGTTCGTCTATTGCGATGGTTTTAAGACCTTCAGGGTTTTCCAAGTCAGCGACAGTATCGCCAATCTCAAATCCTTCCAATCCAACAATAGCACAAATATCACCCGTTTGAACTTCTTCAATTTTTTTTCTTCCTAAACCTTCAAAAATATGTAGTTCTTTTATTCTAGACTTTACAATGCTGCCATCGCGTTTTACCAACGAAATTTGCTGACCTGTTTTTAATTCACCACGTGTCAATCGACCGATGGCGATACGTCCTGTAAAAGATGAGAAATCTAAAGATGTAATTAACATTTGTGTATTTCCTTCCTCGATTGTAGGCGATGGAATATGCTCAATCACCATATCTAATAGAGGCTCGATATTATCGATCTCTTCTTTCCAATCGTGATTCATCCAGTTATTTTTAGCCGATCCATAAACGGTTGGAAAATCGAGTTGCCACTCTTCAGCACCTAATTCGAACATCAAATCAAACACTTTTTCGTGTACTTCGTCTGGCGTACAATTTTCTTTATCTACTTTATTAATAACCACACAAGGCTTCAATCCTAAGTCAATCGCTTTTTGGAGTACAAAACGCGTTTGAGGCATAGGCCCTTCAAAAGCATCTACTAACAACAACACACCATCTGCCATATTTAAAACACGTTCTACTTCACCCCCAAAATCGGCGTGACCAGGCGTATCAATAATATTGATCTTAGTGTCCTTATATACAACAGAAACGTTTTTAGCTGTGATCGTAATTCCTCTCTCACGTTCTAAATCGTTATTATCTAAAATTAAATCACCTGTATTTTGGTTTTCACGAAAAAGTTGACAGTGATACATAATTTTGTCCACCAAAGTAGTTTTACCGTGATCGACGTGTGCAATGATTGCGATGTTTTTTACATTAGCCATAAGTGCCTTGTTTTAAGCGTGCAAAGTTACATTTAATTTTCTGACTTTTGCACTGCTTATTAATTTTATAATCCCTTTTAATTTTGATTATATTTGCATCATAAATTTACAACAATGAATCTTCAAGATATACCAAAACTAAAACATACCACTTCAGACAATTTTTTCTTATTGGCTGGACCCTGCGCTATCGAAGGTGAAACGATGGCTCTCAAGATTGCAGAAAAAGTATGTAAACTTACGGACGATTTAAAAATCCCCTACATATTTAAGGGGAGTTTTAAGAAAGCGAACCGCAGTAGAATTGATAGTTTTACAGGAATTGGCGATGAAAAAGCGTTGAAAATTCTTAGAAAAGTTTCTGAAACCTTCGATATTCCAACCGTCACAGACATTCACGAGGTCTCGGATGCTGCACTTGCAGCTCAATATGTCGATGTATTACAAATCCCTGCTTTTTTGGTACGACAAACGGACTTGGTTGTCGCGGCTGCTCAAACAGGAAAAGTAGTAAATTTAAAAAAAGGACAATTTATGAGTCCAGAAGCCATGAAACATGCCGTTCAAAAAGTGAATGATGCAGGAAACGAAAAGGCATGGATTACAGATCGTGGGACCATGTTTGGATACCAAGATATGATTGTCGATTTCCGAGGCATACCAACCATGCGTCAGTATGCGCCGACCGTTTTAGATGTGACGCACTCACTTCAACAACCCAATCAATCGAGTGGAGTTACTGGTGGCCGTCCAGATATGATTGAAACCATCGCTAGAGCAGGGATTGTAAATAATGTCGATGGCTTATTTATAGAAACTCATTTTGACCCTTCGAATGCTAAGAGTGATGGTGCTAATATGCTTCATATCGACCATTTAGATAAATTACTTACCAACTTAAGCGCCATAAGACGCACCATTAATTCCCTTTAGAACCTATGAACAAGGCACTCCTGTTTTGCTTATTAGTTGGATTTAGTATTGAAGGTTTCTCACAAGAAACCACGATTGAAACCACTACAATTGAATCAAATTTTAAAACCCAAAATAAAGGTAAATTTTATTTTTATTGGGGCTGGAATAAAGCGCAATACACCTATTCAGACCTCTCTTTTAAGGGAGATGATTATGATTTCACACTCTATGATGTGGCCGCAGAAGACCGTCAAACGCCGTGGGATGCTGGCGTATATCTAAATCCTGGAAGTATTACAATCCCTCAAACAGTCGCAAGAATTGGCTATTATTTTAATGACCATTGGAATATTTCAGTTGGTGTTGATCACATGAAATACGTCATGGTATCGCAACAACGAGCCACCATTGATGGGTATATTGACCTCGATGAGCCACTTTCGGAATTCAATGGGATCTATGACAATGCGCCTATATATATTGACGAAGATTTTTTACAATTTGAACACACAGATGGGCTTAACTATGTTAATTTTGAAATTTCAAGAGTGGATAATTTAGGGGACTATTTTAAATGGGATTCTAAAAAAATTCAAGTGAATATTTTGGAGGCCTTTGGTGCCGGCATCTTATACCCAAAAACCAATTCGACCTTATTATCAAAAGAACGCTATGATGATTTTCATGTATCGGGATTTGGAGTCTCTTTTAAAGGCGGAGTCAATTTAACCTTCTTTGATCACTTTTTTGTGCAGGGAGAAATCAAAACAGGCTACATAAATATGTCCGACATCCGAACCACAACTTCTACAGCAGATTCAGCTTCACAAGATTTTTTCTTTTTTCAAAGAAACATCTCTTTTGGGTACATCTTTCAATTGGTAAAATAGAAACGCTAGTCCTTTAGTTTTGAATCCCTGGAGTTCAATCCATATTTATCAACTAAATAGATCAAAGAAGTCATGGTGGCAGCGCCAAGTTCTAACTCGCGCTTATTGACGGCATCAAAGGTGTCATTAGCAGCGTGGTGATGATCAAAATACCGCTGCGAATCGGGTCGTAATCCAGCCAATACATTGGTACTGTTTTTTAATGGACCGATGTCAGCACCACTCCCCCCCTTTTTGAAATAATGAATTAGATAGGGTTCAAATAAAGATTTCCATTGCAGGATTTGATCTACTTTATAGTCGGGGCCATCAAAGGTAAACCCACGAGGCGTAAAGCCTCCTGAATCACTTTCTAAAGCAAAAACGTGGTTCTCCCCTTTTTGAGTCGCTTCTTTCGCATAGGCATTTCCACCTCTTAATCCGTTCTCTTCGTTCATAAACAATACCACTCTTATGGTACGCTTTGGTTGAATTCCAGATTTTTTTAACAACCGTAATACATCCATCGATTGCACACAACCAGCGCCATCATCATGGGAACCATCGCCTAAATCCCAAGAATCTAAATGCCCACCTACTGTAATAATTTCATTTGGAAACTGTGAACCAGTGATTTCTCCAATCACATTATAAGACAACACGTCTTTTAACTGACGACAATTTTGTTTTAAATATAATTTGAGACTCGAATCGATTTGTAACATCCCACTTAGCATCTCTGCATCATTGGTACTTATTGCTGAAGATGGAATACGATTTGAAACGGGAGTTTCTCCATACGACATGGATCCGGTGTGTGGCAAATCGTCCAATCTTAAATTCATTGAACGAACAATCGTGGCAACTGCGCCGAGTTTACCAGCTTCTTCTGCCCCTTGATACCGCTGATCAACACAGCCCCCATAAGCTTCAAAAGTGTGAATTAAGTCGGCTTGCATGGGACGGTTAAAAAACACAATTTTGCCTTCTACCTGATCTCGATCCAATAACTTTAATTCATCGATCCCCTGAACTTCAATAACTTCAGCTTTAACTCCTTGAATCGGAGTCGAAACCGAACCTCCCAAAGCACATATGTTAACCGCAATAGTTTTTCCGGGTGCCGTTTCGATATAGGCAAACTCGGGATTCCCGCGCACCCATTTTGGGACCATCACTGGCTGTAACCAAACGCGATCAAGACCTAAATTTTCTAATTCTGATTTGGTATATTCAACGGCCAATTCGGCATTTAAGGATCCCGATAAGCGGCCACCAATCTGATTGGATAAGTAATCTAACCATTGGTAACTTTGGCCATCCGTTAAGGAGTTTTTATAAATTATTTTTAGATAATCCGCATCCGATTGTGCATTTAACCCAAACGTCAAAAATCCAAAAATAATAAGAACTAAATTTTTCATAGCATAAATTTTACTTAGTAAATCTAAACGAAGTAAATTAAACGAGCGTTAAGATTGTTATAAAACTTGATTATTTACTCACAAACGCCTTGACATCCGATTCGGTGACTTCAGCTTCTCCAAGGATAATAAGTCTTTCAACTACATTTCTCAATTCTCTAATATTACCTGTCCAGTCATAGGCTTGAAGCTGCTTAAGAGCCGCTGTAGAAAAGTTCTTTTTAGAACTTCCTTGTTCAGAAGCAATCTTATCAGCAAAATAATCGACCAAAATAGGGATGTCATCTCTGCGATCATTTAGTGGCGGTACTTTGATTAAAATAACTGCCAAACGGTGGTACAAATCTTCCCGAAAACGACCTTCAGAAATTTCTTTTTTTAGATTTTTATTGGTGGCCGCAACCACACGAACATTCACTTTAATATCTTTATCTGTCCCAACACGTTGAATGCGACTTTCTTGCAAGGCTCTTAAAACTTTGGCTTGAGCAGACAGACTCATATCGCCAATTTCATCTAAGAAAATAGTGCCGCCATTGGCGGCTTCAAATTTACCAGCACGATCTTTATGGGCGCTTGTAAACGCCCCTTTTATGTGCCCAAACAATTCGCTTTCGATCAACTCACTTGGAATTGCGGCACAATTCACTTCGATCATAGGGCCTTTCGCACGGTCACTTTTTTGATGTAACCAATGCGCCACTAATTCTTTTCCAGTGCCATTTGGCCCCGTGATTAGGACTCTTGCCTCGGTCGGAGCTACTTTGTCAATAATGGATTTAATGGTCTCAATTTCAGGGCTGTTACCAACCATTTGATATTGTTTACTAACTTTCCTTTTGAGTCGTTTATTTTCAACGACCAACTGTTTTCGGTCTAGCGCGTTTCTAATCGTATTTAGCAAACGGTTTAAATCGGGTGGTTTTGAGATGTAATCAAAAGCGCCCATACGCATGGTGTTCACGGCCGTATCTAAATCGCCATGTCCCGAAATCATAACCATGGGAATTTCTGGTTTAATTTTTTTAACGGCTTCAAGAACCTCAACTCCGTCCATTTTTGGCATTTTTATGTCACACAATACCAAATCAAAATCTTCATTTTTGATCATTTCAGTTCCAATCAAACCATCTTCAGCTTCAAATACTTGGTACTGTTCGTTTTCTTCTGTGAGTATTTTGACTAATACACGACGAATGGAGGCTTCATCTTCAATGATTAATATTCTTGACATGGGGTGTGGTTTTAGTTTGAGTTAATAACGTTCATAAAAAATTAATATTTCAACCATTTAAAAAGTTCTTTATAAGTTGGTTTTTTGCCATACATCAAAATACCAACTCGGTATATTTTTGCTGCAAACCAAACGATGCCTATAAACGTTCCGATAAGAATTAAAAGGGAGATGATTTGTTGCCATATGGGAACTCCAAAAGGGATTCGCATGAGCATCACTACAGGCGATGTAAATGGAATAAATGAAAACACGGTAGATATGGTCCCGTGTGGATCTTCAATCACCGTAAACATCCCAACATAAACCGCTAAAATTAAAGGCATTATTACTGGAAGCATAAACTGCTGAGTATCTGTTTCATTATCGACCGCAGCACCAATCGCTGCATACAACGAACTGTATAAAAGGTAGCCGCAAATGAAAAATAAAATAAAAGCGATTACTAAATTACCTAATGGAAGTGTACTAAATTCATTGAAAATCATTTGAATTTTATCGGGTGAATCGGTGTTTGACAATGCTTCTGACACCAGGGCTTGTTGCGGGGTTTGTGTCTGAGACATTTCGACTCCAAAAATGGACATCGACGCAATGAAAAAGACTAATCCTAAAACAATCCAAATTGCAAATTGGGTAATACCTGCTAAGGAAGTTCCGATGATTTTACCCAACATCAGTTGAATTGGTTTCACAGAAGAAATAATTACTTCAATAATTCGGCTGGTTTTTTCTTCGATCACGCTTCTCATAATCATATTTCCATAAATAATAATAAACATGAATAACAGATAGCCGGCAGCCCCGCCAAAAATTAATTTCATAACACTCCCCACTTTGGAAGTTTTCACCCCTTCAAAACTTTCTTGATTGATATCGATCGTTGTTTTTGAGGCTTCAATAAGCGCTAGGTCGACCCCATTATTTTGTAATTTTAATTCGGATAGTTTATTTTCTAGAGTCGATTCTAAAGAGGAAATTATCGAAAGTGAAGGCGATTCTTCTGAATAGAATTTAACAACGCTCGAAACCGTTTCAATGGGTTGGTTTGGAATGTGAAGTAATCCGTAAGCGTTTTCTTGATTGGCCAGTGTTTTGGCCGTTTCTAAATCAACTTCAGACACTTTCGTGTAAATTGTTTGCTCCGTAGATTTGAAGGATTCTGAAAGAAAACCTGTTTCGTCCAACACATAAATAGTACGGACGGTCTCATTATTAACACTCGTTAAATATCCGATCAGCGAAAACAAGGCTATCATAATTATGGGACTCAAAAAAGTCATAATGATAAACGACTTGTTTCTAACTTTAGTTAAATACTCGCGTTTTATAATTAATGGAAGGTGATTCATGATTAATTATTTTGAATGGTTTGAATAAAGATATCACTTGCATTTGGAATTAATTCCTTAAAATGTAGCACTTGAGATTGGGCCGTTAAAAATGTCAATAAATCATTTGGGGTTCCATTAGCATCTAATGCAATATTAAGTTTTAAATCGTCATGGATCGATTTAAAATCTGCCGGAGTAACTTTAAACTTCGCTTCAATCGATTGTTTTAAAGCCATGTTATCATCGGACACCAATCCAACTTCAAAAGTGTTTGTTTTATAGGTACGTTTGATATCTATTAACTTCCCATCTAATATTTTTTTAGACTCATGAATTAACGCAATATGATCACAGAGTTCTTCGACCGATTCCATGCGGTGGGTTGAAAATATGACCGTAGCCCCTTCATCTCTGAGTTGTAATATCTCGTCTTTGATCAAATTCGCATTGATGGGATCAAATCCAGAAAAAGGTTCATCAAAAATCAGCAATTTTGGTTGGTGCATGACGGTCACAACAAATTGAATTTTTTGAGCCATTCCTTTGGACAGTTCTTCAATTTTTTTATCCCACCAATGACCAATTTCTAATTTATCGAACCAATAGTTTAGTCGTTTTTTAGCTTCCGAATAGGACAACCCTTTGAGTTGCGCCAGATATAGGGCTTGCTCACCTACTTTCATTGACTTATATAAACCGCGTTCTTCGGGCAAATAACCGATGTATTTGACATCATTGGGCTGTAAAGGCTCACCATCCAATAAAACCAAACCCGTATC
>Ga0209197_1000290_pt1 | contig 36894 bp, 32 predicted proteins | sample COGITO_mtgs_1105_4_FD_184802 | JGI IMG/M metagenome (GOLD analysis project Ga0209197, IMG submission 184802) | Pelagic marine microbial communities from North Sea - COGITO_mtgs_110512 (SPAdes) (version 2) | ecosystem: Environmental > Aquatic > Marine > Epipelagic ... | reverse complement strand
CGGGGCTCCTGAATTGCATGTCCGGTTACCACAGCAGCAAGTCCGCTTTCCTGAACTATTGCGTGAGGCCGGTTATTACACCGTTCTCTCGGGTAAGAATCATATGTTTGGAAATAAGGATAGAGCCTTCGACCGAATCACCGGTGGGGGAGGACCCGGGAAGGAAGAGGATTGGGTCGGTCATGTAAAGGACCGCCCCAAAGATAAACCTTTTTTCTTCTGGCTTGCCTCGACTGATGCCCATCGTGCCTGGAGTATTACCAAAGAAGCCCCCAGGTATGATCCCAGCGATGTGATTATTCCCCCTTACCTGGTCGACACACCGGTTACCCGCGAGGATTTGACGGGATACTATCATGAAGTCAGCCGTTTTGATCATTACATCGGATTGGTGACTGCCGAGCTCAAGAAGCAGGGAGTTCTTGAAAATACCATGATCGTGGTTGCCGCAGATAATGGCCGTCCTTTTCCCCGTTGCAAATCACGAATGTACGACAGTGGAATCAAGACGCCATGGGTAGTCCATTTTCCTGAGGTCATCAAAAATCCTGCCATTACCCAGAGTTTGATCAGTGTTATCGATCTGAGTGCCACCTGTCTGGAGCTTGCCGGCATAAAGTCTCCCGAGTCTATTCAGGGACGAAGCTTTCTTCCTATTTTAAAAGCGCCGGAAATAACCATGAGGGAAGTGGTGTTTGCCGAACATAATTGGCATGTTTACAGAAATCATGAGCGTATGGTTCGCTTTGGGGATTACCTGTACATTAAGAACAATTTTCATAATCAGCCCAATCTCTGTTACGAATCAGATGATCACTACCCTGCAGGTGAGGAACTGTGGAAAGCACATGCCGCCGGCAAGACTCAGCCGGACCAGCAACAGGTCTTCGCCAATCCGTGTCCACCCGAAGAACTCTTTCAGGTTACAGAGGATCCCCATCAGCTAAGCAATCTAGTTGAAGATAAAAAGCATACCAAGGCACTGAATCAGGCCCGTTCACTTCTTGCAAAATGGATGGAGCAAACGGGCGATTCCATCCCCGCCAACCCGACCCCCAACCGTCACGACCCTCCTCGGATTGAAAATGGAAAAATCTTACCTCCAGGAAAAGCTGGGACCAGAAACCCACACGCCGAAATGCCGGGTGCATCCCGTAACGCCCCGAAAATTAACCATCCTGGTCCCATCAAAATATAGCCAGTTTTATTTTAAGGGTTCCAGTCTCTCGTGAACCAGTTTCAGGCTAACTTAATTCTTCTTATAACCGCCCTCATTTGGGGCTTTGGCTTTGTGGCCCAGCGGATGGGAATGGATCACTTGGGTCCCTATGCTTTTAATGTGTGTCGCTTTTTGGTGGGAGCTCTTTCCCTTCTGCCACTATTATTTTTCTTAAGGAAAAAAGAGGGGGGTTCCACTGAGTTCAGTCCATCCTTTTGGAAGTTTTCCATACTTGCCGGATGTGCACTCTTTGGCGGAGCGACCCTTCAGCAGGTGGGCATTCAATATACCACGGTGGGCAAGGCCGGTTTCATTACCGGGCTCTATGTCGTGATCGTCCCCATTCTTGGGCGGTATCTTCGTCAGAAAATCGGGAGGTGGACCGTCATTGGATGTGTCTTGGCCGTACTGGGTCTTTATTTCCTCAGCATCAAGGAGAACTTTTCTATGGGGTGGGGGGAGGCTTTGGTTCTAATCGGAGCGTTCTTCTGGGCAATCCATGTCCAAGTCATTGGGGCTGCCAATAAACGAAACCTCAACCCGATCAAATTAGCTCTTGTTCAGTATCTCGTCTGTGCGGGACTCAATTTGTTCCTCAGTTTGGTGTTTGAAACTTTTCATCTCGATCAAGTCATCCTTACCTCGGGAGCCATCCTTTATGCCGGTATCGTTTCAGTGGGTATTGCTTTTACCTTGCAGGTTATAGCTCAAAAAAAGGTCGATCCTAGTCGGGCAGCGATCATTCTCAACCTGGAGGCAGTCTTTGCGGTGCTGGCGGGCTGGTTATTCTTTACTGAGGTTTTAACGACAAAGGAATGGTTTGGATGTAGTCTGATGTTTTTGGGGATGATCCTGTCTCAAATAAAGGGACAGGAACAGGAGAAGGTAGCTTAATGAGTTACATGCCATCTCATCTGTTATTATGCGTTTCTGTTTTCCTGTTCGCTTTCGTTTATCAAGGCAAAGCATATGATCCACTTGAGACTTTTGAGAGCATTGAAAGTCTTGATCGGACGATTAAGGATAAATCCCGTGATCGTTCGATACCCCTAAGATTTTACTTTCCTGCGGGAAAGAAAAATTCCCCGGTAATTCTATTTAGTCATGGACTTGGAGGTAGCCGAAATGGATGTTCTTATTTGGGAAAACATTGGGCAGGTCGTGGATATGTCGCCGTATTTATGCAGCATGTTGGGAGTGATGAATCGGTTTGGAAAGATGCGGGTCCCCTTCGCCGAATGTTTGCTCTTAAGAAGGCCGCCTCCTCCAAGAATTTTATGCTTCGGGTACAGGATGTTTCCGCCGTTTTAGATCAACTGGAAAACTTGAATCAAAAATCGGACTTGCCTTTATACGGCAAGTTGGATCTTTCGCGGGTGGGCATGTCCGGTCACTCATTTGGTGCGCTGACGACTCAAGCGGTTTCTGGAGAGAAAATTCCCCTCTTAGCAAGCGTGACCGAGCCACGAATCAAGGCTGCGATACCATTGAGTCCGGGTAGTCGAAAGATGATCAGTCCCGATGAAGCGTTTGGGGAGGTCAGTGTTCCCTGGTTATTGATGACGGGCACTCATGATCTCTTATCGATCGGTGGGCAAACAATTGATTCCCGTCTAGCCGTCTTTCCAGCTCTTCCGAAGGGAAATCACTATGAGCTTGTTTTGAACAAAGCGGAACACTCGGTCTTTAATGACAAGGCTTCTTTAAGAGACAAACTTCCCCGAAACCCGAATCATCATCGGGTAATTCTCGGACTCAGTACTGCCTTCTGGGATGCGTATCTTAGAAACGATGCTGAGGCAAGGTCTTGGTTGAATGGAGATTCTCCAAGGAACATCATGGAAAAGCAGGACCGCTGGCAGAAGAAATAAGCGAATCCAATACTTAGAACTTTTCTTAGAGGGACTTTACCTTGATGTTCTTTACCAGAACTGTGCTGCCTGGGTCATGGGCTTGTAGACCGATCGTACCCTTTGAAAGTTTGCGGGTTCCTTTTGCATCCTTGCCCTCCGTGTAGACCACCACGGTTTTACCGTCCACTTTGGTTTCAACGCGTTTTCCTTTTACGATGATTTCGTAATGGAACCATTCATTGTCCTTGGCTGGTGCTTCGAGATTCTTTTTCACAATGTATACGCTGCCCGTCTTGACGGGATCCTTTTGGGTCTGATTGATCTGTGCCTCATGTCCGACTGGCCAGCCCTTGTCCTGATATTTGGTGTGGAAAAAGATACCACCGTTAGATCCCGGTTTGGTCATCACGTCAGCCTTAAAGTGAAAATCCGTCATCTCCTTACCCTTACCCGTGTAATACACCATGGAGGGCTTGCCATGGCACTTGATCGAACCGTCCTTTACCGAGATACTCTCCGGGTTCCATTTGTCGACTTTCCAATCGGTCAGGTCCTTGCCGTTGAACAAAAGTTTCCACCCATCCGCTTTTTCGGATTTGGACAAAGCGTTATCGCCAGCAGACAGAACGGAGGCAAAAGATAAAAGGGCGAGGAGAACGGTAGGGACTGATTTTTTCATCCGAAACGGATATTCCAACTATCGAAGAAAAGCAACCGCCCTCTTTGAGTTCTTCTTCGGGAGTTGAATGAAAGTAACTCTGACTACTTTTATTCAACGGTAGAGCCAATCCTTTAACCGTTAAATTCCATCCATGTTTGGAGTACTAGTAATGAAACATTCATAATCCATATTGGAATCGACACGAAAAGCCAACCTAACGAATTCAGAGAAGAGCTTGTCTTTGAATCGATTGGAATCGACACATTTTTGAAAAAATATTTTCCAAACCACTCAAATTAAATCCAAACTATGAAAATACATACTTCGAACAGGCGAGAATTTCTTCGTGTCATAGGCGGAACCGGGGTTGTCTCCCTGACTGCTCCTAATTACCTAATGGGAGCAAAACCCAGTGCAGGCTTAAGCCGTTCGGGCGTATTGCTCGAAGCTTCCTCTTTTGCCGACATAGGAGGTTGGAAAATCGATACCCAGCATTATTTGCAAATGGGAGAGAATTATCTCTTGGCGCACGGTATGGGCAAACCGGTTGAGGACGCTCAAACCACCATCCAATTGCCATCATCCGGAAAATGGAACGTTTGGGTTAGGAACCGAGACTGGTGCAAAGGGGATTGGCAGTCCCCTGGTCGCTTTCAGGTGTTGGTCGGAGGCAAGCCCTTGAAAGTAACCATGGGCGAGGGTGAGGAATCTTGGCATTGGCAGTCCGCAGGTTCGGTAGAAGTCGCCAAAGCCGGGAAAATCAAGGTTTCTCTTCGCGACTTGACTGGGTTCGATGGTCGTTGCGACGCAATTTTCTTCACTCAAGAATCCGCCCCGTCTTTGCCTTCCGATGATCTGAAAGAATTGTCTGACTGGAAAGATGAACTCAGCGGACGCACCGATGAAAAAATTGAAGAGTTATCATTCGATCTCGTAATTGTCGGAGGGGGGATGTCCGGATGCGGCGCTGCACTCGCCGCCCGTTCTCAGGGATTAAAAGTGGCTCTCATTCAAGATCGTCCTTTGTTTGGCGGAAATGCAAGTCAGGAGATACGCGTGCATACCTTGGGTATCCATGGGTACGGCACGGATATTCTTAATTCCATAGACACGGTTCACTACCCGAACGGGGATAAGAAGGTCAAACTGGATCAAGTTAAACGCGAAAAGACGATGGCTCAATCCGGTGTTGATTTATTTGCCCACCACACAGCTTGTGGATTGGAGAAACAGGGAGATAAAATTCTCAGTGTCGAAGCAAGAGAGGTAACGGGTGGTAAAATTAAAAGATTTCGTGCTCCTGTTTTCATTGATGCGACCGGAGACGGTTGGCTGGGCTATTGGGCGGGGGCCGATTACCGCTACGGTCGGGAAGCGGCCTCTCAGCATGATGAAGGATGGTCGAAATATGGAGATCTCTGGAGTCCCAAAGAAGCGGATAACCGCGTCATGGGCACAAGTGTTTTGTGGAACAGCGAGCGAACCAACCAAAGACAGGATTTCCCCAAGGTTCCATGGGCCATGCCGGTTTCCGGTAAACACTCTGCACACAAAGGCGAATGGTACTGGGAGTATTCGGACAATGACTTAAACCAGATCGATGACGCGGAAGCCATTCGTGATCATATGCTGAGGGCCATTTTCGGATCCTTTTCCAATGCGAAGAAAAATCCAAAGTATGCCCCGAACAAATTGACTTGGGTTGCTTACGTCGGAGGTAAACGCGAGTCCCGTCGATTGATGGGCGATCACGTATATGATATGCACGATGCCGTTAAACGACGTGAGTTCCCCGATGCCGTCGTGGTGGAGAAAAGAGAAGTCGACGGGCATTACCAAAGGAAACTAAAAGGAGCAAAAGAGGATTTCTTATCCACGGCTATGTTTCATAAAACGGGGGGTTACTACTTTATCCCATTTCGCAGTTTTTATTCCAGGAATCTTTCGAATTTAATGATGGCCGGGCGGTGCTTCAGTTGTACACACGTCGGACTCTGCGGCCCAAGAGTTAAGAATACTTGCGGGCAAATGGGGATTGCCACCGGCTATGCCGCGGTCCTATGCAAAAAACACAACGCTTCTCCCAAAGAAGTGGGCCTGTCTCACATCAAGGAGCTTAGGAAATTAATTGGATTTGACTCGTCAAAACTCGTTAACAACCCAAGCAAGAGTGGGCATTAGGTTTTAGATGAGACACTTGGTCAATTTTGGCCTTTTGTTTAGCTTTACGGCTTTGGCCGTTACAGGTGGGTTGGCTTATTTCCAGCCCTTTTCCCTTTCGGTCACGAATATTCATATTATTGCAGGTTTCGTTACTCTGGTTTTGGTGATACTGCATATCGTGGCTCGGGTGCCGTACTTCAAGAACCGTATGACCAAGGGCAGGCAAAGGATCTCCGCTCGTCTCCAGGTCGTGATCATCGGCATAGCCTGCGGGGGATTGGTTTACGCGTCGATTAATAACCAACCTCCTGCATCTTGGTTAATTGAAAACAGCTGTAATAATTCCAATCGTTATTCTTGTTGTTATATACCCAAGGCCCTTTGTGCCAATTCCACCCATCAAACTCTACAGTCATAATAGCAGATTTTGTTTCTACAGGATTGGTAAAATCGGGAACGCCATCTGAATTCGCGTCATTTAAATCAGTAACCTCCAAATACCAATCTACATAGTCTGCCCATGATGTATCAGTATCTCCATCCAATGCTTTCAAGTAACCTGAGTACTTATTTCCTGATCGTTTAAGTGTTGTTGATTGTGTCTGAAGAATACTCGATTCATAGTCTGTTGTTATACTCATTGCACCTAGGTTAAGAGTATTAGAATCAGTTACCGAATATTCTGCAGTACTGTATGCTTTAATATCCTGTCCCTCAGAGTTAGTTGTCTCAATGTCTAGGTAATACTTCTCCCCATCATATTCGATTGTGCCATCGAAATACTGAACAGACCAAACGCCTGTTGCCGATGCACTAGCGAAATCGTACTGATAATTGAAAGTATAATTACCCGTGTTTAAACCCGCACTTCTAGTAAAAGTACCACTCAAGGAAGAGTCAGATCCAAAAGCTCCTTGAGCAAGCCAATGCATTTTTGAAATGCCGCTCACCGATGTATTTACAGACTTCTCTTTTTGAAGAAAATCTAAAACTCCATTCCCATCACTGTCAGCAGTCGGCATATTTAAAGTAGCCGTACCATACATATAGACATATCCTTCCGCCACTAGATAATCGGTATAGAAACTTGAAGACCCAAGGCTTAGATTTTTAACTTCAGAGCTTACCGTATTATTATCATTCAACGGATACCCTGAAGACCCGTCATATGATGTGAAGTATACTGTACTTCCCGTGTTTGTATTAGCAGGAGAAAGAGAAAATTGCAATCCATATGCCTTGATTGATGCTACTTTTTTGACTTCTACTGCAGTACTCGATGATGAAGAACTTTGGTTGTTTGAAGTGTTTGTTGTGCTTGAAACTCATGCTCATTGAGAGTGCAGTAATGGCCTTGGTAATTGTCTTCATGACTATTTTGCTTTTTAGTTTCGAGCTGTATGGTGTGGCCGGTGGAACGCTCGTTGAATCCTGCCAGTTCGGTTCAACACCATCTGCTCGGCAATCCCTTGTGTGATCTCTCCTATTCCTCCCATGCATAAAAATTAAAGGGTTTGCCGCCTTTCCGGAGTTTTACTGATGGAATCCCATTGTGCTCTTCAGTTGCCACACCCGGAAACAAGCGTTAAATAACGGTCGGATTTCAGCCCGAATTAGCCCACAAAAAGATGAATTCCCAAGATATAGATAAACTACTCAAAGCCTCAGCGCATGAACCGGCACTGCCGACAAGTTTCAGGAGTGAGGTATGGACCCGTATCGCGTATGCCGAGCAGCGGTCGTTTGGGGCGAAGCTGAGTCGAGTGCTCGCCTTCTTTACGCGCCCGGCTCCGGCTGTCGCGAGCGTGATTGCAACGGTGCTCATCGGTGTATCGCTCGGATTTGCTACCACGCAGCCGACCAAGGATGCTCGGATCAGTTATGCCGAATCCATCAGCCCATTCCTTCAGGAGAAAGCACCATGAAGAAGTCCGCCATTTACGGAGTGGCCATCCTCATGCTTGCCCTAATCATCGGGGCAGCCTCATTCTTTGTAGTCAAATCTCACAAGGCGCAAGCACAGCACGAGGTGTTGATCGACAACTTGCCCGAACTTGAGTGGGTACGCGACGAGCTCAACCTCAGCAACGAGCAGTTCGCCAAGGTCAGTGAGCTCCATATCGACTATAGGCCGATATGCGAAAAAATGTGTCATCGCATTCGCAAGGCACACGAGCGTCTGGAAAATGTTTCACGAGATGTAGATAGGCTAACCCCGGAGCTCAAGGCGGCCATTGAGGATCACGCCCGTATCCACGCCGAAAGCCAGCAAGCGATGATCGAGCATCTTTATGAGACCGCAGCTGTTCTCGATGATGCGCAGGCTGCACGCTACCTAAAGATGATGCTGCCGTTTGCGCTAGATTTCAGCCACAGCGAACCCGAAGGAGTTCATGGAAAATGAGATGCATGACATCAGTGACTTGCAGCTGATGTCTCGCTTGGCAAGCGGGGAGGATCTGGCCCTCAACGTATTGATGGATCGATGGGCCAAGCGGCTGAATGCCTTCCTTTACAGAATGACAGGTCAGCATGAAGTCGCAGTTGATCTCACTCAGGAAGCCTTTGTCCGCCTTTATAAGGCCCGAAAGCGTTTTCGTCCAAAGGGAGTGTTTAGCACTTACCTGTTTTCCATTGCCGCTAATCTTGGTCGTAACCATGCCCGGTGGAAATCTAGACACCCGACCGTATCTTTGGACGCGACTTCCGAGGACGGCCGGCCGCTTGTTCACGAAGTCAGTGATCCCTCTCAGGGGCCAGATGAACATGCGGATTCTGCGGAACGCTATGAGCAGGTGAGAAGGGCGCTTGTTGCTTTGCCGCAAGACCTTAGAGAAGCAATCTCACTGTTCGTGTATGAGGGCATGAGCTACTCTGAGATCGCCGAGTTGGCTGACTGCTCTGCCAAGGCGGTGGAGACCCGAATCTATCGCGCCCGACAATTGCTCAAGGGGATATTGTCGTAAGGGTCCTTTGTGCGAGCGAGAGACTTTCCTTGTTGCCTGTCAGGTTGGCTCATTCTTCTTGGGATGGAGGACGCGATTGCACTCTCGGATCGTGTCATGAATGCCGTTGCCCTTCTGGAAGGCCTCAAGGCACAGTGGGCAACAAAGTTCCACCATGTGGCCCTCGTGGTTTAACCGGCAGTAGCCGCGCCCACCCGCGACTGATTTGCCACATACCACACAGGTATCTTCGTCGTTACCGGGAATGTAGGGATCAATCATGACGATTTAAGGTAATGCTGGAGAAGGTTGATGATTTTTGACGGGTTCACTCTCATTTGTTCCATCTTTGATGTGCCCCAATTGATGAACACCGATGAACACTCAAACCCTTAAATGGGTCGTAACCCAACACGGCTGCTCGTTTCCTGCATCAAGAATGAGTTCTTTTAAATACAGCTCTCCAACACATTCATGGCAGACGTGCAATTTCTGTAAGTTGTGGGGATCGAGGTCGTCGTAGTTCATCTTGGTTTCTTCGAAAAAAAAGGGGGGGAACTCCGCATCATTGTATCAGTTGGTTCGGCTAGACCTCCGAGGCGCTATTTCCGGAAGGTCTAGCGAACCATTCGGATGATGGGCTTACTTCACAATCTTACCACAATGCGGCATTTTTGCTCCCATGTATGGATTTTGAACCTCGTCCTCAACTTTTTGCAGCCAGTTAGCTCCTTTGCCACCCATGGCCATCGGGCAATGGGCCACATGCATCTTCTTTTCGTCCTTGGCGATAGGGATCGCCACATCACTGAGTGCCTTGAAATGCTTGCGGGCGTCTTCGATGGATTTGGCGTCGGCTATTGCTTGGGCGGGCTTGGCCATGGCGCTCTCCTTGTCATGCTTCACCATGCCTGTGGCGGCTTTCTGTGCGGCAGCGAGATCGTCCTTATAAAGCGCGGTGGAAACGACGGCATACCCCTCCAGCATGTGACCTGCGTGTTCTTCGTGCGCCGCCACCGGTTGAGCTGCTTCAGCCGCTATCACTTTCAATGCCGGAGCAGTAGCATTCTTGCCACAGCAGCCTCCTGCTTGGGATACTGAATCTCCGGCCGCCATGACCGGAGTTGCCGCACTGGCAACAAAAAAGGCGAGTATGGATGCGAAATTTGATTTCATTTGTTTTTTTGGTTTTAATGTTTGGATAGGTTGACAGCAGGTTAGTGTACGCCGCCAACATCAGATTAATACACCGGCTTTCCACTTACCCCTTGAACATTATTCAATCTCGGCACGACCTTCAGAGATTTTCTGCCGTTCAAGAATTCGGTTCCCGGAATCAGAGTCACGGCTTACTCGAAAGTGTGTCGCCGCAATAACGATCCGTTTTCACGTGTACTAGATGAGCGGACCGTTACGGAAAGTGTCGCACAACGGTGGCAAACTTGCTGTGGGGGAAAAGTAGGCTATCCGTGGTAGGTTTTCCCGCTAGAAAGAGATTCAAAAACTTACAAAGGGTGGCCGCTATGCGGTCGACTGCAAAAAGAAAGCCACTATCAATAAATCCGAATCCTCTCACTCTGAGTGGGCCATAAACTGGAAGAGTGCCACCATGAGATGCTATTACTCGAAAAAGTATCTAAAATTTCCAAGGGGTATCGTGATCAGCGGGGTAATACATCCAGACCCGGATGCCAACGTCACCTGCAAAGCAAAGTGAAGGCTCGGGAAAACCAAACCGACACTAACCCATGAAAACGAACAATATTACCGCATTGGCGCTCACTCTTTCAATCGCCCTTGCCGGATCCCTAACTGCGGCCCCAAGAAGCAAGCATTCCGGCATGAAATATCCACACCAACATGGCGCGCAGCAAGCCTGCAAAACATCAGTGAAACACACGATGCTCAAATACATAGGACCCAGAAGCAAGGGGCGCCCGAATCCAAATCTGGCAAAGAACTAGACCGAAGATTCTCACAGAAATCCAAATCCCAAACTCCGGCGGAATGATTCCGCCGGAGCAAATCCACAAAAAATGAAATACACACTGATACCACTCGCCGCCATTGTTCTCCTCTCAGTTTCTTGTAATAAGAATGAGGGATCCGATGGAAATGCCACGACAGAGATGAAGGTGATGCCTTACGCCCTCGACACTTGCATCGTCTCTGGCGAGAAGCTTGGCTCAATGGGTGAACCCGTCGTCATCCAGCATGAGAATCAAGAGATCAAGTTCTGCTGCGATTCCTGTATTCCCAAGTTCAAAAAGGATCCGGCCAAATACCTAGAGAAGCTAAAACACAGCAACCACGATCATTGATGCATTTGTCAGGGGCGACCGCGGATTCTCCGATTACAGAGTATCAGGCAGATCTGCGGTTGCCTCAACTTCTTATACCTAGAGTTTGTAGTCGCACCGCCATAGCTATTCTGGTTGTGTAGCTAGTTAAGAAGGGTGGGAATTATTACTATCCACAGCTACATCATTAGCCAAATTTGATTATGATTCGATGCATATTTACACTCTTGTTTTTCATGGGAGTCACAGCATGTACAACAACGAGTGATTCAGGCGCCAGAAGTTCCGCTTCGCTCAAACCTGTCCCAGTCTCCGCTGCTATCCATTATTCGGTAGCAGACACCTCAGGGCCGGAAGATCTTGCCCGGCTGGCAATTCTTCATCATCCATCGCTGAAAGCCGCGAGACATCGTGCAGAGCGACTCGCACAAAAGGCCCCGCAGGAACGCTCGCTGCCAGACCCATCCGTCGAGATAGGTGCCGGCTCGATGGCCGAAACCGCTGCAGGCCGGGTTGATGCCATGGCCGGTGTAAAGCAGAAGATTCCGTTCCCTGGCAAGAGGTCTTCCGCTGCAGCAGCTGCAGAAAGCGAAGCAGCCGCTGCCCGCGAGGACGTGAAGGCGCTCGAACTGAAACTCACTGAACAAGTTCATGCCGCTTGGTGGGATCTTTATCTCGCTGAGGAAACCATTCGGATCAGCAGTGAAAACCGAGCTGTCCTTGAGGATCTTCGCGAAGTGGTAGATGCACGGGTTGCTGCGGATGAGGCGGCTCAAGCTGATCAGCTTCGTTTGGCCAACGAGCTCTCTCTCGTAGACCGGGATATAGCTGACGCGAAACAACTCAAGAGCACGGCTCGGTCACGACTGAACTCATTGCTCAATCGCCCGGCCGGCGCTTCTTTGCCAAGTGCATCGCGCACGAGAATTATCACTCTGGGTTCGTTAAAGCACCTTTTGGCCAAGGCGGAAGCAAGTCATCCAGAAGTCGCGGCAGCCCAACGCCGAGCTGATGCTTTTCAGCACCGATTGAGGCGCGCCAAACTTGAGAAGTATCCAGATCTTACCGCTGGAATTTCAGGCGCTTCGGTTTCCGATTCGGGGCTCTCAGGAGCGGCCAATGGGCGCGACCAAGTATACGCCACTCTCGGAATTAACATCCCGCTGTGGCAGGAGCCCCGGCGCGCTATGATCCGGGAAGCCCGCGAAGGAATTTCTGAAACCGAGTCGATGATTGCAGCCGCTCGATCGGAATTGCGTTACCGGGTTGAAGATGCGTGGCATCGAGCCAAGACGGCGCATGAAGTGGCAAACCTGTTTGAAACCCGTCTCATTCCAGATGCCCAGCAGGCTTATGACGTCACTCTTGCCGGGTACAGCGCTGGTAGAAACTCTTACACAGACCTTATGGAAACTTGGCAGGACTTGCTCGGCTATCGTCTCCAGCTTGCCAAGAACCAAGCCCAGGTAGGCAAGGCGACCGCCACGCTGCGCGCAGCCGCGGGCATTCGATAAGACGGCGTATCTAACCAATTATTTTCCAAGCTCTCAAAACGATGAAACTTCCCAAATCCCTCAAAATCCCCGGGTTTCTCAAAAGCCCACGCAGCTTGCTTTCTTTGATTCTTCCATTGGCTCTCTTTTTGGGCGGCTGGTGGTTCGGGCTTCCCTCCGACAATAGCGTGGATGGGAGCTCATCAGCATTGAGTGATGAAGTGTGGACTTGTTCCATGCACCCGCAGATTCGCCAACCGAATCCTGGACTTTGCCCCATCTGCAACATGGATTTGATCCTGCTTCAGGACGACGGCGGTGGTGGACTACGCGAAGTGGCCGTATCGGCTGAGGCCGCAGCACTGCTTGATCTTCGCGTGACCCCGGCACGGCACGCACCGGCAGAGGCAAATTTGAAGCTATTCGGGAAAATTGCCTTTGATGAACGTCGCATCACCACTGTCACTGCACGGATGGGTGGGCGGCTTGACCGCTTATTTGTGGATTTTACAGGAGCGCTGGTAAGAAAGGGCGACCATCTTGCTGAGATCTATTCTCCCGAGCTCTTTGTGGCCCAAAAGGAACTCATTTCCTCAAAAAACGCATTTGACCGCCTTGACGATTCCTCTTCCTCCGCAGTTCGCAATACCCGCTCCAGGATTTTGGAGTCGGCTCGCGAAAGACTGCGCTTACTCCAACTCAGCGAGGAGCAGATTCGTAGCATCGAAAAGAAAGCTGAACCTAGCCCAACCCTGCAGATTGATTCGCCTCAAGACGGCATCGTCGTCGAAAAGGTGGTGAATGAAGGTGACTATGTGAAAACAGGTGACGCAATCCTGCGCGTTGCGGATCTCAGTGCCGTATGGCTCCAGGTAGAGGCCTACGAGAGTGACCTCCCTTGGATTCGCTACGGACAGGATGTCGAGTTTTCCGTGGATTCGATCCCCGGTGAAACCTTTCACGGTCGGGTCGCCTTCATCGATCCTGAACTCGACCCCATGCGGCGCATCGCTTCTGTGCGCGTGAATGTCGATAATTCCAAACGACTTCTCAAACCCGGTCTTTTCGCTAAGGTTCGGATTGCATCCAGAATGACCGCCTATGGGCGCGTGATTGACCCTCAACTTGCCGATAAATGGATCAGCCCAATGCACCCCGAAATCGTTAAAGACGGGCCCGGACAATGCGATATTTGCGGCATGGATTTGGTTCCAGCCAAGTCACTCGGCTTCGTCAATGAAGACGACCCACACTCTGATCCTTTGTTGATTCCGAGAAGTGCGGTGTTGCAGACTGGTGACCGAGCGCTGGTTTATGTGCGTCTGCCCGAAAAGAGCGAACCTGTCTTTGAGGGGCGTCAAATCGTGCTTGGCCCAGTCGTCGGCAGGGAGTTCATCGTTCGGGAGGGTTTGTCGGAAGGGGAACTGGTCGTGTCCCGAGGGGCATTCAAGCTTGATTCCGAGCTTCAGATCAAGGGTCGCCCATCCATGATGAATGCGGAGGCGGGGCTTGAGGAGCGTCCGGCTAGAGAAGCGCCCGATGATCTAAAAGGACAATGGCCTCCAGTGCTGCGTGCTCTGAGCCGCTTCAAAGAGGCTGCCAAGGCAGACAAGCAAGACCTCATGATAGAGCAGCTCCAGCTCATCCGAAATGCAGTTAAGTCGGTGAGAGTTGATGCCATGCAACCGGAGGACCTCAAGTTATGGACTGAATTTTCACAACAACTTCTGGTGGATCTGACTTTGGCACGCGACCGAGTCAGCGATGCCCCAGAGGTCGCGCATGGCATCGTTTCTCGCAGCATCGAGCGAGCGGGTCGCTACATGGGCTTGCCATTTGTGCCTATGGAGACTCCAACAACCGATCCAGCCATCATCGATGATCTAAAGAAGGCTCTTGTTGCATATTTCCCGGTCGCCAAAAGCTTGGCAGACGATGATGACAGCGCCTCAATGAAGGCATCTTCCGAGTTTCTAAGCACGCTCAAGGGATTAAAGCTTCCCAACTCGCCAGAGCTGATGAAGGGAGCGGAAATGATGGCTGCTGCTGGTGACATCAAATCACGTCGTGCTGCGCTGAAAGCGGTGAGTGACGCGCTGATCGAGCTCGTTCGGAATCACGGGGTTGATCAAGTGGGTGACCTCTTCATCGTTCACTGCCCCATGGCTTTTGATAACTTGGGCGGGGACTGGCTGTCGGCCCAGCCTACGGTCCTCAATCCATACTACGGCGACGCGATGCTCACCTGCGGCAGCCTCAGGGACACGCTTTCCATCGATATGAAAAACGTGGACGAAAAACCCGAGATGCCAGCAAGGCCTAAACACGATCATTCCGGCCACTAATCATAGGGTTTTTTGAAGATGAACAAGTTGATCCATTTTTGCCTGCACCAGAAGCTCGTCGTATTGCTTCTGCTGGCCTTCGTGATTGCGTGGGGCGTGCGAGTTGCGCCATTTGACTGGGATACGGGTGACTATCCCCGGGACCCAGTGGCGGTCGATGCCATTCCGGATCTCGGCGACAATCAGCAGATCATCTTCACCGAATGGCCAGGGCGTTCCCCTCAAGACATTGAGGATCAGGTCACCTACCCGCTAACGGTTTCTCTCTTGGGGGTGCCAGGGGTGCGTGAAGTCCGTTCGTTTTCAATGTTTGGCTACTCCTATGTCTACCTCATCTTTGAGGAGGACATCGAGTTCTACTGGAGCCGGAGCCGGGTTCTCGAAAAGCTTAATTCACTGCCATCCGGCCTTATCCCCGACGAAGTCACTCCGACGCTTGGACCGGATGCGACCGGGCTCGGCCAGATATTTTGGTATTACCTCGAAGGTCGAGACCCCGATGGAAATCCAGCTGGTGGTTGGGATACCGACGAATTGAGATCCCTGCAGGATTGGCAGGTTCGCTATGCACTCCTTGCAGCGGAGGGTGTGGCTGAAGTCGCATCAGTTGGCGGATACGTTCGGCAATACCAAGTAGATGTCGATCCAGACAAGCTGCGGGCTCATGACGTCACACTCGCACAAGTCGTCAATGCGGTGCGCAAATCGAATCAGGAAATAGGAGCGAGAAATCTGGCGGTCAATGGGGTGGAGTATTTCATTCGCGCCACCGGCTACGTGGATGACGTGGATGATTTGCGAAAGGCCGTCGTCACTGTGCGTGACAACACACCCATCACAGTTGGCCAAGTGGCCTCAGTTGAATTAGGGCCCGCGCTTCGACGAGGAGCGCTCGATGTCAATGGCGCGGACGCTGCCGGAGGTGTAGTCGTCGCCCGATTTGGAGCGAATCCAATGGCTGCGATCAAAAGCACCAAAGCAAAAATCAAACAACTGGAAGGAGCCCTGCCCACCCGCGTGGTGATTGATTGGACCAGTGCCACGGTGGAAGAGGTGAAGGAGTTTGCCGCCAGCCAAGCGATTAAGCCCGCCTTCAGTTCGGACGGGGTCAAAGATTTGGCTCAAGATGAGTGGACGGCCTGGGCAAAGCGTAGCGACCGCGCCGACTGGCCCGACTGGATGACGACCTCAACGGTCACCGTGGTGCCTTTCTATGACCGCAGCCATCTCATCTCTGAAACTCTCAACACTCTGGACGAGGCACTGTGGCAGCAAATTTTGGTCACGATCATTGTTGTGGTGGTGATGGTGCTGCATCTGCGCAGCAGTCTACTGATCTCCGCCATGCTGCCGCTGGCGGTGCTGATCACCTTCATCACCATGAAGCTCGCTGGGGTGGATGCAAACATCGTGGCACTGGCGGGCATCGCGATTGCCATCGGCACCGTGGTCGATGTCGGCATCGTTCTGACCGAGAACATGCTCAAGCATCTGGATGAAGCGGATCCGAGTGAGTCGAAAGCATCAGTGATTTATCGCGCTGTGACAGAGGTTGCGTCTGCGGTGACCACATCAGTCGCCACCACCGTGATCAGCTTTCTTCCTGTCTTCACAATGACCGGAGAGGCTGGGCGCTTGTTTCGGCCATTGGCCTTCACCAAGACTTTCGCTCTCATTGCTTCGATCGTCGTCGCGCTCACCATCATCCCACCGGTGGCGCACATCATTTTCGGCTACCTACCTCGATTCGTGCGGGAGCGCAGACTGCATGCCGCCTTATTGCTTCTGGCGGGCGGATTGATTTCATTCACCTTCTCACCACTACTCGCGGGAGCGCTTATCGCACTGGCGATCGGCGTCTATGTGTATCCCAAGGTTGCAGGGCGGGTTGGTAGATTCGCACTACTCACGGCGAATCTGGTGATTGCCGTCGTCGTCGCCTGGCTGCTGACTCTCGATTGGATGCCTCTCGGTCTCGATCGGAGTAGCGCTATCAACTTCATCTTTGTGTTCCTGATCATTGGCGGGCTGCTTGTTGCATTCCGAGGCTTTGAAATGGCCTACGGTAAAGTTCTGCAATGGTGCCTTCGACATAAGGCGATGTTTCTTAGTTTACCGGTCGTGCTGCTCGTATTGGCAGGAAGCATCTGGTTGGGCTTCGACAAAATCTTCAGCTGGCTACCCAAGACCGTTGGGGACGGAATCACCGAAACTAGAATTTGGAAGGATGCCTCCCAAAAGTTCCCAGGCCTTGGCCGAGAATTTCGTCCTGCCCTTGATGAGGGCTCATTCCTCTTCATGCCGACAGTCAGCCCCCATGCTTCGATTGATGAAGCGACAGAATCGCTCCGCCAGCTCGATGCCGCGATTGCCAGCATTCCAGAAGTCTCTCAAGTGGTTGGTAAAATTGGGCGGGTCGAGTCACCCCTCGATCCTGCTCCGATCTCGATGGTCGAAACAGTGATCAACTACATTTCCGAATACAAGTCGGACGAGAAAGGCCGGGTTCTTCGCTTCCGCACGAATGAACAGGGAGATTTCCTTTACGATGAATCGGGTAAACTCATCGCGGATGCTAAAGGGGAGCCGTTCCGTCAATGGCGGCCAGAGATCCAGTCTCCGGATGACATCTGGCAGGAAATCGACCGCGTAACTCGGATGCCGGGAGTCACCGGAGCACCGAAACTTCAGCCCATCGAAACACGACTTGTCATGCTCCGCACCGGCATGCGTGCGCCCATGGGACTCAAGATCAAGGGGCCGGATCTAGAGACCATCCAAAACTTCGGCCTCCAGGTCGAACGACTGATGCGCTCCGGCGAAGTGCCAGGCCTTGCCACAGCCACGGTCAATGCCGACCGCATTGTTGGTAAACCTTACCTTGAAATCATCCCGGACCGCGATGCCGCTTCACGCTACGGCTTGAACATTTCAGATGTCCACGAAGCGATCCAAGGTGCCATTGGCGGGAAGATGACAGGGAGTAGCATCGAAGGCCGGGAACGCTACATGATTCAGGTGCGTTACGCACGGGAACGGCGCGATGACATCGAGAGTCTCGGTCGAATTCTCGTCACCTCTGCAGAGGGCGCTCAAGTGCCTCTGGAGCAACTCGCTGACCTTCGCTATGTCCGTGGACCACAAGTCATCAAAGCGGAAGACACTTTCCTGACCGGCTATGTCACTTTCGGGGCCGAAGCCGGTTTCGCGGAAGTCGATGTCGTTGAATCCGTGAGGGACTACCTCTCGGAGAAGGAAGCGAGCGGTGAACTCATCCGTCCTCCCGGGCTGCGATACGACTTCGCCGGCAACTACGAAGCCGCTTTGGAATTCAACCGCACCCTGCTCTTCATGTTGCCGATCTGTCTCGGGGCAATTTTCATGCTGCTATACCTAGACAGCCGTTCGGCAATCAACACGGGCATCATCTTCAGCGGTGTCGGGGTTGCGTGGGCAGGTGGTTTCTTGATGCTCTGGCTATACGGCCAACCCGGGTTTCTTGATTTCGAGATTTTCGGCCACCACCTTGGCCACCTCTTCAATGTTGGGCCCATCAATATGTCAACCGCTGTCTGGGTTGGCTTTCTGGCACTCTTCGGGATTGCCACGGATGATGGCGTCGTTGTTTCTACTTATCTGCGGCAGAAGTTCGATGAACTGAAGCCAGACAGCATCGAGGGAATTCGGCAAGCAACGCTTGAAGCAGGATTAAGACGGGTTCGTCCCTGCTTGATGACGACTGCTACGACTCTCTTGGCGCTTCTTCCCGTCATCACCTCAACCGGACGTGGCTCCGACCTGATGGTGCCAATGGCCATCCCCATCTTCGGCGGGATGTTCATCGAACTAATGACGATGTTTATCGTGCCAACGCTCTATTGTCTGTGGCGCGAGAAAGCACTGGGCAAGTCCGAGGCGATCGATTTAAGCCCTTCGAATGATTTCATTCAGTGCTCTTCTCACCCTGTGAAATAGCACCACCGATCAAAATCACATTATGTCCAAATTCATTTTATACTCACTACTTCTATTTTCAATCCAAGTTCAGCTCCTACTCGGGGAGCAAGCCTTACCCATCGTCACGTTGGATAACGTGAGCCACTTTGTCCGCAAGCAGAATCCAGATCTCGCAGCCGCAAGAATGCTGATTAAGGAGGCGTCTGGCCGATTAGCCCAGTCGGGTCGACTCTCAAATCCAGAGCTCCAAAGCTCCATCGAGCACAACTCTCGACTTCGTGAGGGAAGGATTGAAATTGGTATTTCTCAAAAGTTCCCAATCACCAATCGCTTGCAGCTAGAAAAAGATGTATCTCTTTCAGAGTTAGAAGCGGCCAAGGCCGAAGTTCGAGAGACTGAGCGCAAGCTCATCGGTCGCTCCCTAGAATTAGTTGTCAATTTGCAGGCATCGCGAGAGCGCCGAAAACTATTAAGTGAGCTGATCGGCGTATCCACAGAGTTCGCTGAATTTCTCAATAAGGCAGCAGAAAAAGGAGAAGGTTCCACTCTTGATGCAGGACAAGCAAAACTGGAAACCGCCATCCTTTCGGTGGAGATCCCACAGCTGCAAGCTCGGGAAGCCGCTCTTATGGGTGAACTCAAACCCTTGCTTGGCATGCGTATCAGTGACCCAATGTACGTAGGCGGTGATCTGGGCGATCCTACGCTTCCAACCAAAGACCTGAAACCAGCTATGCGTCCGGATTTGAAGGCTGCAACGCTGACCTCTCAGGCTGCGTCACAACAAGTAGAGCTGGAAAAAGCGCGCCGTTATGCAGATGTTGAAGGCGGCCTCTTCTTTGCAGGCGAGCGCGCTGAGGACGCGCCTGGCGGTTATGAAGATGAGGCAATCATAGGTTTCCAATTCAAGATCGCTCTCCCCCTCTGGGATAAGAACGAGGGAGCAATCCAAGAAGCCAAGGCCCGAAAAAAACGCAAGGATCTCGAAGTGGATGCTCTGCGCCGAAACATCAATCTGGCCGCTCAGTCCACTCGGGATGAGATGACCAAATGGAAGCGATTGATCGAGGAGATTGACGAAACTTTGCTCCCCCTTGCCGAACAACAAACAAAATTTGCCGAGGAGGCTTACCGCAACGGACAAGGCGAAATTCAATCCGTTCTTAGAACTCGTGAAAAGCGCCTCCAACTCGCGGCATCAAAGCTTGATGCGCTCAAAGAATTTCATCTAGCCCGCGTGCGTCACAAAACTGCGCTCGGCCGATAACCCACCAACTTAATTGAACTTCATGAAACGATATATCCCATATCTCTCGATCCACATTCTCCTAGGTCTGACTGCAATCGGGGCTGAGGAAGGACTCGATCCGGAACGAATTGCCAACACCGTGATCCTCGATGAATTCGGGGTGAAAAACCTTCAACTCGAAACCGTTGTGGTCGAGGAGCGAGATTTTGAAAATACGGTATTTGCCATCGGTAGAGTCGAAGAAATTCCCGGCAAGCGCTGGTCGGTTGCTTCTCGAATCTCCGGACGTGCTATCGAGGTCAAAGCCTTCATTGGTGACCGCGTTGAGAAAGACCAACTACTGATTCGTGTTGAGAGCCGCCAACCCGGCGACCCACCGCCCACCATCGACTTGCATGCCCCAATCGGAGGACTGGTGACCACTTCCCATGCGCTACAAGGTCAACCCGTTGAGCCCAATCAGGACCTCATCGACATTTCAGATCGCTCCGAAATGTGGGTCATCGCTCATATCCCTGAACAGCGAGCATCCGAGATGAAAGTGGGCACGCGCGCCCGAATTACTTTCCCCGCACTCGGCGTTGAGCCGGTTATGGCTGAACTGGCACGTTTTGGAGTGCGCGCCGACCGCGAAGCAGGTGCCATTGAGGGAGTCTTTGTCGTCCCGAATCCGAATGGCCGTCTCCAACCAGGAATGCGCGCTGAGTTCGACATCATCGTCAACACCCGACCCAATGTGCTGGCAGTGCCTGAAGATTCAATTCAGGGCGACCCGGCATCAAGGGTGGTCTATGTGAAGGACTTCGAGATCCCCAATGCATTTGTCAAAGCTCCTGTGGTGACTGGAGACAAAGGCGGCGGTTGGGTTGAAATCAAGCAAGGTCTGTTCCCTGGCGATGAAGTCGTGACTCGTGGCTCATACATGCTTGGCTTCGTGGGTGGTGGGGGCAGCGTTTCCCTCAAGGATGCCCTTGATGCCGCTCATGGCCACGAACACGCCGAAGATGGGTCTGAGCTGACGGACGAAGATGCCGGCTCTGACGAGTCAGACCACGGTCACCCACACGATGATCACGGAAGCACTCCATTATGGATGATCTTTTATGCGGGTGGCAGCACATTGCTGCTGATTGTATTCGCCCAACTCTGGTGGAACCTCAGACGGAAAGGAGCTCGTCATGCTTGACCGCCTAATCCGCTTTTCACTCGCGCAGCGCGGACTCGTCATCATGTTGGCGTTAGTCGTCCTGATTCTTGGTGTCAAAAAAACCGTTGAGACACCCGTCGACGTCCTACCCGACCTGACCAAGCCGACCGTGACCCTGCTCACTGAAGCTCAGGGCTATTCACCCGAGGAGGTTGAGACACTCATCTCGATTCCCCTTGAAAATTCCCTCATGGGGGTGACGGGCGTCGATCGCATTCGCACCACCAATGACATCGGCTTATCGCTCATTTTTATTGAGTTCGACTGGGGCACCGACATCTACAAAGCCCGCCAGTTCGTCCAAGAGCGACTCATGGGTGTTAACGAGCAGCTCCCTGAAGGGATTACACCCTACATGACGCCAGTCACTTCACTGATGGGCGACATCATGCTTGTCGGCCTGCGTGACTCCACTCAACAGACCTCGCCGCGTGACCTTCGCGTGATCGCTGATTGGGTCGTGGCGCGCCGCATTCAATCCATACCTGGCATTGCCGAGGTGCTATCCATGGGCGGTGGCGTGAAGCAAATGCAGGTGCAGCCAGATCCCGACAGGATGCGACTTCACCAAATCACCTATGAAGAGCTTCGAGATGCTGCTGCCGAGGCGGTCAAGAACACCACAGGCGGGTTCCTCACGGAACGCGCCCAGGAAATCATGGTTCGCAATTTGGCGATGTCGACCGACCCGGATGTGATTGCCACCACCGTTGTTGCCTACCGCAATGACCGGCCCATCCATATTCACGATGTCGCCGAAGTGAAATGGGACATCGAGCCCATGCGTGGTGATGCGGGATTTGGTATCGCTGGTGGGAAGCCCGACGCCGATGGAAATCTGGGCACCAGAGGAGTCATCATCATGGTGCGTAAATCCCCAGGCTTCGATACCATTGAACTGACTGAGAAGGTCGACTTGGCGATTGCAGAACTTGGTAAATCTTTGCCCGAGGGAGCCGAGTTGGTCCCCATCTACCGGCAAGAGGACTTCATCAAATTGTCCATCGACAACCTCGTCGAAGCCCTCCGAGACGGTGCGATCATGGTATCTGTCATCCTATTCCTTTTCCTTCTTAACTTCCGGGTCACTGCCATCACCCTGACAGCAATTCCATTGTCACTGGGTCTAACCCTCCTGACCTTCGATCTCTTTGGACTGACCGTAAACTCCATGACTCTCGGCGGTCTCGCAGTGGCAGTTGGTATGGTGGTCGATGATGCCATCGTCGATGTAGAAAACGTCTTCCGACGATTAAGAGAGAACGCGGTACGCAAAGAACCCAAACCCAAGCTGGAAATCATCGCGCGGGCTTCGAGCGAAGTTCGCTCATCCATTCTCTATGCGACGGTGCTGATCATCCTCGTGTTCCTGCCATTGATGGCACTCTCGGGCGTCGAAGGCAGGCTCTTTACTCCGATTGCGGTCGCCACCATCGTCAGCATGGCTGCTTCCTTCATCGTTTCACTGACCGTGATTCCGGTGCTCAGCTCTTTTCTGCTGAATCCCAAGCCGGGCAAGGAGCATAAAGACTTCATTCTCGTGCGCTGGCTTAAAGCCGGCTTCAGAGCAACATGGATGCGGCTCGCATTTTCGCAGCCAGCATTGGTTGTTGTGGGCACGGCACTGCTCATGGTTGTCGCCTGGTTCACCTTCACTGACATGGGGAAAAACTTCCTGCCACCGTTCCGTGAACCCACAGCACTCGTTGCGACCACCTTGAGCCCTGGCACTTCTCTCAAGACCACCTCCGAAGTCTCAGATGTTGCGATGGAGAAACTATTGCAGATTCCTGGAGTGAAAATCGTTGGCTACCGGGCCGGGCGCGCCGAACGCGGCGACCATGTGGTGCCCGTTTCCACCGTTGAAATTGAAGTCGAGTATGAGGAGTCGAGCGACCGCAGTCGTGAGGAAATCATCGCTGACATCCGCGAAACGATGCAGACCATTCCTGGCACATTCAGTGCCATGAGTGGGCCATTGGCGGATCGAGTGGGCCACATGCTCAGCGGTGTCTCAGCAAAGGTAGCGGTCAAGATCTATGGCCCCGACCTCGACGAGTTGCGTCGCCTAGGAACTGAAATTGCCGAAATTGCCCGAACCATTCCGGGGCTTGAGGAGGCTCGAACCGAACAGCAGGCCAGCGTGCCTCAGCTTCGTATTGAGCCCGACCCAGAACGGGCAGCCGCTTATGGCGTCACCCCAGCCGCACTGACAGACGAGATGTCAGGAATGATGGGCGGTGAGAAAGTCGCTGAACTGTATGAGGGTGTTCGCGTTTACGATTTGGTGGTTCGGCTCCCCGAGGCATGGAGAGAAAACCCTGAACGCTTGCGCTCACTCTATGTGGACACCAAGGCAGGACAACTCGTGCCGCTCGATACCGTCGCAGACCTTCGCCAAGCAACGGGCCCGAATACCATCAAACGGGAGAATCTGCGCCGACGCTTCGTGGTCGCGATCAACCCCACAAACGATGATCTGGTAGCGGCCGTTGACGAACTTAAACGCCGCGTGAGCGAGGAGCTTGATCTCCCGGAAGGTTATACAATTTCCTACGAAGGCGAATACCTCGCCCAAAAGGAAGCATCACGGGTCATTGCGATCACCTCATTGCTGGTGCTCCTGGTTGTCGTCTTCCTGCTGCATTCCTTCTTCAAGACATTCAGCTTTGTTGCCCTGGTCCTCACGATCATTCCAGTCTCGCTGATTGGGGGCGTGCTCTACACCCGAATGTCACTTGATAACGTTAGTATCGCGACACTGGTCGGGTTTATTGCCGTCGGCGGCATCGCTGCACGCAACAACATCATGTTGATTTCCCACTATCTCCATCTCATGAAGCATGAGGGAGAAGGTTTCACACGTGAGATGATCGTTCGCGGCACAGAGGAGCGGCTCGTTCCTATTCTGATGACCGCCATTTCCGCAGGCCTCGCCCTAATCCCCCTTGTTCTTGCTGCAGACGAGCCCGGCAAGGAGATCCTGAACCCAGTGGCTGTGGTCATTGTGGGTGGACTCGTTAGTTCAACCCTGCTCGGGCTGCTGGTTACTCCTGCACTCTACTACCGCTTCGGACGCAAACCTTCCGAAAAAGCAATCCGCCTTAATGCAGGTGCATCCGCCTAAAGTTTCAATCCGAAAACCAAACCAACAACAACCAATGAAAATGAAACCATACCAAAAAATAGCCGCCCTCGCAGCGGTGTTCAGCCTCGGCCTAGTCGGCTCCATCTATGCCGAAGACAAGCATGATCATGGAGATCACGATGGTCACGACCATGGGAAGCACGCCAAGAAGATTGCCGGACCAAATGGAGGCCGTGTCCTCACCGGCGTCGAGCCCCACCTCGAATTCTTCCTCACCAAAGACCGTAAGGTGAAGATCACAGCGGTTGACGATGATGGCAAAGCGGTCGAGCTCGGCGAACAGTCCGTTACGGTCACAGGCGGTAGTCGCTCGAACCCAACTCGACTGACTTTCACCAAGGACGGCAACTCGCTAATCTCGGACAAGGCATTCCCAGAGGGCAAGATGCTCCCAGTCATCGTGCAAATCAAAGCCAAGCCGGATGCCAAGTCCGTGGTGGAGAGATTCGTTCTCAATCTGAGCGATTGCCCAGGATGCAAGTATCTTGAATACGCCTGCACCTGTGATCACTGACACATTAGGCAGATGCCCAAAGCCACTAAATCCCTATAGAATAGAGAAAATTTGATGTGGTGAATTAAATCAACCGTCTGAGGAAGGTGCCGTTTCTATAAGCCGCGCCGCAGGCTCCTTCACCTTCCCTGCCCGGTTCATGTTGATTGCCGCCATGAACCCCTGCAAGTGCGGCTACCACGGGGATCCCAAACGCGACTGCCGTTGCTCACCGCGCGAAGTTGAAAACTACCGCAACCGCATCAGTGGCCCCCTCTTGGATCGTATCGACATTCATGTGGAAGTGCCCGCCGTCACCTTCCAGGAACTGCAGGGACGAGGCGACGGCGGCGAAAGCTCTGCCATCATCCGCGCCCGCGTCGAGGCCGCACGCGACATCCAAGGTCAGCGCTTTGGCGCCGCCACCACAACCACGAATGCATCCATGAGCTCCCGCCAGCTCAAGGCCTGCTGCCAGCTGGATGAGACATCCCGCGGCTACCTCGAACAGGCCATGAACGAGCTCCACCTCTCCGCCCGCGCCCACGACCGCATCCTCAAAGTCGCGCGTACCCTCGCCGATCTTGCCGCGTCAGAACACATCCGCGCCGATGACATCCTCGAGGCGGTTCAGTTTCGCTCACTAGATCGGAAGTTGTTTTCTTAACCACGAATGACACCGATGAACACGAATTCCAAGCAAGCAAATACAAGCCCATATGATCGGGTGAGTAGGAAAGGTATGATTTATCCGGAACTTTCACATGCGATTGTCGGCGCAGCGATGAAGGCATTGAACACGCTCAGGCTTGGGCTCATTGAAAAATCTTTTTGAAAATGCATTGATGCTGGAACTGAAAACAAGGGTTCAGCATCGAACAACAACGGAGGTTTTAAGTTATCTACAACGACTGCCTCGTGGACACCTTGATCCCAGGCCTCTTGGTCAATGGACAAGTGGTTGTGGACCCGAAAATCGTCAGTGAATTCATTGATACTCATGCGGCTCAAATGGTTGGCTATCTTGCCATCACAGGATACAAACTCGCCATTCTATTGAACTTCAAAAACGCCGATCTGTGATACAAAGGGGGCGTTCGCTAATCGCACCATTGCTCACGATCCATTTCCGCTCATTCATATAGTCCATTCGTGATCATTCGTGGTAAGAAGTTTCATGACTTCATCATCAATCCAGCAGGCAATCACCGAACTCCACCTTCGAAGAAAAAGAAAAAAACAAAGTAACGAATGCTTTTCTTCATATAAAATGTAAGCTTCTGAATTGCGTCTATTCGAATGACCTAAGAACATGAGCTTACATTTCCAACCTATGAAGTCCTTTTATAAATCATTGCTAATCGGCCTTGCCTCGTCCCTCCCTTTTTTCACCACAGGTGCACAAAGTACCAAAAAACCAAATATCATATTTATTCTCGCAGATGATCTGGGCCGGCACCAGATCGGAGCTTATGGCAGTACCTTTTATGAGACGCCGCATATTGATAAGTTGGCCAAAAGCGGACTGAAGTTTTCCAATGCTTATGCTGCAAGTCCAGTATGTTCTCCCACCCGGGCAAGTATTATGACCGGAAAATATCCGGCTCGTCTTCATCTGACCGATTACATACCCGGCCGTAGTTCCAAAAATTCAAAACTGATCACTCCGGACTGGAAGAAAGAACTTCCTCTTGAGGAGATAACCATAGCCGAAGTCCTCCAAGATGCGGGGTATGCAACCGGGCATTTTGGGAAATGGCACCTCAATAAGGATAAGAAATACAAGCTTGGTCGTCCGGGGGATCCAGGGTCTCAGGGTTTTGATGATGTGCTGACATCCCATAAGCCTGGCGCAGGTCCCAAAAGCAAGTTTGATGAGGATTGGCACCATGTGCGGGAGATTACCGAAAGATCGGTTGCGTTTATCAAAAAGAATAAGGATCAACCCTTTTTCTGCTATGTTACCCATAACAGTATTCATGACCCCGAGATTGAGAAGAAGTCGCTGATCGAGAAATATGCAAAGAAAACTGAGTTAAAAAAACTTAAAACCAATAATCCGAAACAGGCCGCCATGCTCGAGACTTTGGATAAAAGCATAGGCACGATACTGGATACTCTCGAGGAGCTTGAATTGGAAAATAATACCCTGGTGGTTTTTAATTCAGATAATGGACAAAAGGGTAGTAAGGAGGGTAAGCCCTTCAGAGGATCCAAAGGGGATCTTTATGAAGCCGGTATTCGTATGCCGTTAATCATTCGATGGCCCGGAGTGGTAAAACCGGGGAGTGAATCAGCACAATTTGTTATCAGTAATGATTTCTTTCCCACTTTCACTGATCTTGCGGGTGGCATTTCCAAGGAAAAGGACATCGATGGGGTCAGTCTAATGCCTGTTCTTAGGGATTCAGGAGCGAAACTTACCCGTGAATCCCTTTGTTGGCACTATCCGCATTATCACGGTCTTGGTATTGCCCCTTCCGGAGCCATTCGTAAAGGACGGTACAAGCTGATTGAATGGTTCGAGAAGTCGACTTATGGAGAAGATGGAGCTTATGAACTGTACGATTTGATGAGCGACCCCGGTGAAAGCTGGGACCTGAGTGCCAGTATGAAAGATAAAACGGCCGAATTGAAAAACGAGCTGGAAGCATGGCGAAACCGGGTGGGAGCTCAGATGATGCCCAGAAGGAAATAAAAAATAACAATTTTCCTGAATTTTTTGGAAACAAATGCTCTCCTTTATTCATTAATTATAATGAAAGCATTACAAAATATTTTACTTGGTTGGAAAAAGGGAAGACTGGACCCCATGAAGCCAGTGCTCTATTGAAAAAGTAATTATGAAATTATTAGTACTCTTCCTTCCTTTTTTATTTGTTGCCTACGGTAAGTCGATCGATCCGAGTCAGGCCAGTTGGCATAAAAAATATGTCAAACAGCAGAATGCTCCGGATCCGGCGGACATGCTTTTGAATACCGATCCGGAACCCAATCTGAAAAAAGGCTTTGTTGATCTTTTCAACGGCAAGGATCTGAAGGGCTGGACCCCAAGGGGAGGCACATGCAAGTTTGAGGTCGAGGATGGGGCGATCGTCGGCACCTGTATACCCGGATCGCCCAGCACGTACCTTTCCACCGAGCGGGAGTATGAAAACTTTATTTTCACCTGCGATATGAAGTGGGTTGTAAACAGTAATTCCGGGATCATGTTCCGGGCGAAATTGAAGGGAGAGAATCAGGTATATGGACCGCAGGCGGAAATGGAAGAGGAGAACAAAGGGCGTGGATGGTCTGGTGGTATTTATGGACAAAGCTGTGGGGGATACTGGTATCCTTTGTGGCTTGAGGAACACAAAGAGATTCGCGCTGCCCGCAAGAACGGGGAATGGAACCGGGTCACCATACATGCCAAGAACAATGTGGTGAAGACCTGGGTGAACGGGGTACCCGCTGCCCACTGGAAAAATGATGAATACCTAAAGGGCTTCTTTGCCCTGCAAATCCATTCCGGTAAGCAAGGCAAGGTTTTGTTCGATAACATTCGGATTAAGGAATTGAAGTAACTTCTTCGCTTACTTCATAATCTCAAAACATTTAGAACAACTAAATGTATTCTTGAGTTAGTAAACCGTAAGGTTAACCTGTTTTTGAACATATTGAATTTGTGATTGGAAATCAGATTTTAAATTTTCGGCTGAAGGAGCAGTCGATTATCCTCCTCTTGAGCCTGTTTAACTTAGGCTCCGCAGGATTATCTGCAAAATTACCGGAAAAGTTGGAATTGTTCTTTGAGAATCATTGCATGGATTGTCATGATGACGAAATTACTGAGGGTGGTTTGGACTTTCTCTCGCTTACTTGGCAGCCGGAAGATTCCTATAACGAAAGCATCTGGGTAAAGATTCACGACCGGATAAAGTCAAAGGAGATGCCGCCTCCTAAAAAGAGTAAGGTGCAGGATTTTGAAAGGGAAGAGTTGACCCAGGCTTTGGGGAAGATGATTCTTGAAGCACGCGAACTTGCCTATGCTCTAAATGGACGATCGGTTTCGAGAAGGATTAACCGGTTTGAATATGAAAATGTCCTCCGTGATCTTCTGCACGATCCTTATCTTAAAATTGCCGGGCAACTACCATTGGACGGTGAAGTGCATGGCTTTGCCAAAGTGGGCACTGCCCTGGATGTATCCCATGTTCAGGTCGACGCCTATCTCGATGTGGCAGAATTTGCCTTAAGGCGTGCCCTTGATTTTCCTGAAAAGAAGCCTAGCTCGACTACCAAGCGTGTGTATGCACGCGAGCAGAGAAGAATGTGGGCACCAGGAGGTAATCCGGCGTGGACCCGGTTTTCGCTAGCCCTTGATGGGCTGGAAATCAATGACGAGTATTCCTTTCGCAAACTGGGTCTGAACCGTAAAATTAACAGCGTTGTGGTTGACGACACCGATACGGAGCGTATCGGACCATGGAAAAAGTCCACTCGTCGAGCCAACCATTTGGGTAAGCATTACCTGGCCACTGCAAAGAACAATGGCCCCCACGAAATAACCTGGAAGACCGTATTACCTAAACCCGGTACATACGAAGTGCGCGTAAGTTTCTGCGGAGGAGAAAGTCTGAGCAACGCTGCCCCTTACACCGTTCATCATGCCAAAGGAAATACCCGTCTCCTCATTGATCAATCCGTCAAACCGACCATAGACAATCTGTGGTTTCCGCTCGGTCAATTTAGCTTCGATAAAAAAGAATCTGGTCCCATACGCGCAGCGGTTTCTCTTTCAGACAAGGGTACGGAAGGCTACCTGATTGCCGATGCCGTACAGTTCGTGCATCTGGATGAACTTGAAAATAAAAGAGATCTATCGACTTACCTTGAAGAAAGCTCCACTGCGATTTTCCGGGGTGCGTACACACCTTTTTATTACGGCTTTGATGATTATAAAGCACCCGTTCGTGGGAACTACCGCATCCGTATCAAAGCAAAATCCGTGATTCGGCAGACGGACTATGTTGAATGGGAGGGGGATAAGAAACCACGCTTCTACCCCGATCTCGTCCTCGATGCCTCTCGGCGCTACCCAACCCCTGTCGACGACCGTATTTTTCCCGGTAAACGCAGTGAACCTGTCAAGGTCTACTCTTCGACCCTGTATGAACCCAATACCCAGAGCATGTTGCCCATCGGCACATTTGAAGCACCACCGGGTGAGCCTCAAGTCTTTGAACTGAATGCCTTTATGGAAAAGGGCGGCATGGTGAAACTCGATTGTATGCGTCTGCCTTCACCCATGGTTCCGGCAATGCCGCATACCATTCCAAAAACCGATGACGGGTTTCCCGGTGTCGCTTTTCATTGGATGGAAGTGGATGGACCGCTTATCGAAAAATGGCCGCCACCGTCCTACCTTGCGTTGTTTGGAGATCTGCCTTTCGAGAAGGGCGCCAAACATATCGTGGCTCTCTCTGAAAACCCGTCTGAAGATGCGGCTAGGGTACTTACCGGTTTCATTGAACGGGCTTATCGACGTCCCGTTACAGAGAAGGAATTCGATCGGTTTTATCAATATGCCCAAGTTCTTCTTGAAGAAACTTCTTTCACTGAGGCAATGATTGCTACCTTCTCGGCAGTACTGGCTTCTCCAGAGTTTCTTTTCCAATGCAGCCAACCCGGCAAACTCGATGACTTTGCCTTGGCGGAGCGACTCTCCTTCTTCCTCGGAGAATCGATGCCGGATGAAACGCTTAGCAAACTGGCCCGCACCGGAAAGTTGCGGGTCGCCGGAAACTTGAAGAAGCAGGTTGACCGATTGATCGATAAGCCTGAGTTCAACCGTTTCGTGCAGAAATTTCTTAACTCCTGGCTCAAGCTGGATGAGATCAACGATACAGACCCCGATCGTGAACTTTACCCGGAGTACGCTGGCGATTGGTGGTTGGTGAGTTCGATGGTGAAGGAAAGTCAGCTCTTTTTTGCAGACCTGATCGTCAACAATCGGTCCGCTGCTGGGTTGATCGATTCGGACTACACATTCCTCGATGAACGCCTCGCCCGGCATTATGGAGTAGACGGACTGCAGGGACCTGTCTTTAAACGCACTAAACTTCCTTCGCAAAGTCCGTATGGAGGAATTCTGACACAGGCCTCCGTGCTCAAAGTTACTGCTAATGGCACCGTTACTTCTCCCGTCTTGAGAGGAGTTTATGTGCTGGAGCGTTTGCTTGGTTATCATCCGTCTCCACCCCCACCTTCCGTGCCTGCTGTGGAGCCGGACATCCGGGGTGCGAAAACCATTCGGGAGTTACTTGCCAAACATCGTGAGGATCCGAGTTGTGCGAGTTGCCACGCAAAGATTGATCCGCCCGGGTTTGCTCTCGAAAGCTTTGATGTGATGGGGCGTTGGCGTGACAACTACCGATCACTCGGCGAAGGATCCAAACGTATCGCAGGCCTTGGCCGGAGCGGTAATGAGTTTGTCCATTACATCGGTTCAGAGGTCGATTCATCAGGCCGGATGTATAAAGGAGAAGCCTTTGACGGAATCAATGAATTCAAAAAACTGCTTCTGCAGGACAAGGAAGTCATCGCCCGTAATCTGGTCCATCAATTGATTGTTTATGCTACGGGTGCTCCGGTGGCATTTTCGGACCGTGATGAGGTGACAGCCATTTTGGATCAGACGAAGTCATCTGATTATGGAGTTCGCAGTATTATACATGCCATCGTAGAGAGCCCGCTTTTTTTAAGAAAATGATCATGAAAACAAACCGTAGAAATTTCCTTCGTGCCGCCGGTATAAGCCTTGGTCTACCCATGCTTGAATCATTTGGTGCTTCTCCAGGCCAACTATCGCCACGTCGCATGATTGCCATCAATCAGGATTTGGGCTTCATTCCCAAATTGTTTTTTCCGAAAGGGGCAGGTCGCAATTATGAACTTTCCAGTTACCTGGAGAAGATCGCGGATCACCGGGACAAGTTCACGGTTTTCAGTGGCTTATCCCATCCGGGGGTTGATGGTGGGCATCGGGCGGATAAGTCATTTCTCACCGCTGCTCCTCATCCTGGCCGAGCGAGTTTTCGAAATACCATTTCCCTCGACCAACTCATTGCCAACGAGATCGGGCACGAAACCAGATTTCGCTCCTTTTCTCTTTCTATTAATGACTCAAGAAGTCTGTCGTACACGCAGGCAGGCGTAGAGATTCCTACCATCAAGAGTGCTTCTGAACTTTACAAAAAAATGTTTTTGCAAGGGGATGAGAAGGCTATGCGAGCACAAGTTGAACGTCTGAAGCGTAGGGGAAGTATTCTTGATGTGGTGATGGGCCAAAGCAAGGACCTCAACAAACGGATTACGGCCACCGATCGGGAGCGAATCGATCAATATGAAACAGCGGTTCGCAGTTTGGAACTACGATTAAGTGAAGCGCAGGCCTGGGAAACATTACCAAAGCCAAAGGTTGATGTGGAGATGCCCGACTATCCCTCTGATAAACAGCAGTTTTTTGAGATGATCCGTATGATGAACGATATGTCCCGTCTCGCTCTACAGACTGACTCCACCCGGGTGATAACCCTGTTTCTGGGTAGTGTCCGTACGCCAGGTGTCGATTTTGGTGATGGACGCACCATAGGCGGATATCACAATATTTCTCACCATGGTAAAGATGAAGCCAAGCTGAAACAGCTTGCCGAAATCGAGATCGGGCAAATGGAATTGCTCAACGAATTGTTGCAAGGTCTCAATGACGTGGAGGAGACTAACGGTACTCTGTTGGATAACACCATGGTGCTCTATGGTTGCCACATGGGGGATGCAAATATTCACAACAATAAAAACCTTCCCGTTATTTTAGCTGGAGGAGGTTTTAAGCACGGGCAGCACCTTGCCTTCAATTCAGACAATAATGCTCCACTGGCCAACCTCTATGTAAGTATGCTGGAAAATATGGGTATTGATAAATCAAAGTTTGCCAGCAGTACGGGTACGCTTACCGGTCTGAGTTAAAAATAGGATGTAAGAAATCTTCACTCTATGACATGAAGTGTTTGTATGAACAATTATATGTCTCGTTTAGAAAAGAAGGCTCAGGAAGAGGATAACCAGAAGTTCGCCTCCAAAAAAATGGGGTTTTTCATTTATGTACCCTGCTGGATTCCGATCATTTTAGCATTTTTCCTCCTGGTCATGGGTATGGCTTCGGAAGCAAGTCCCTATATTGTGATGGGTAGTTTGCTTGCTCTGGTCTGCGGTTCCCTTGGTCAAATGCGTGAAAAAATCATCCAACAGAATCAAGCTATTAAGTCGCTTCAGGAAAACCTTAACGAGATTGATTCCGGGCCGGATCGAGATTCCTAAATTGAATCCACTCGGTTGTAGATTGAGGGTATTCATATATTCACTGATCCCTCTACTATCTTTGCTTTTGTCAGGTTGTGCTGGTAGTCCCACTACCCGGATCAGTCCTTATTCATGGGATGACCCATACAGGAAGGCTGAAAACTATGAGAGCAAAAATCCAGAAAGTGTGATTGTTACCGAAGGAGATCTTGAAAGAAATTACAGGGAAGTGGCCAGAATTTATACCGAAGGAAGACCCAAAGATAAGCAGGAAGCCTTCAGTCTAATGAGAAGCCGGCTCTCTTCATTCAGGGCCGATGCCGTGATCAAAGTCCGGGAAAAGAAAAATAAGAATTTCGAAGGAATCGTGGTTCTTTTCGACTAGTCTTACTTTTTCGGTTTTTTGGAATTTTTCTTCAGGACTTGGCTCGCCACTTCCTTTTTAGGTAACCATTTTTCAAAACGGCTTAGGTCGGAAGTTGCCGCCAGATTCTTCCATTCATAGGGATCCTTGGTGTGATCGTAGTATTCCTCGGATCCGTCGGCATATCGAATGTAACGTTCAGTGAGGGTGCGTACCGAATGGTTTCCTCGACCGTGGGTGGTGATGGCGGGGTGTTTCCATTTAGCCTTGGGATTTTGCAGGAGAGCCGAGATGTCCTGGCCGCTCACATGGTCAGGTTTCTTAATCTCAGTCAGCGAACATAGGGTAGGGTATATGCTCATAGTGTCGACAGGTTGACTGCATTTCGTTCCCGGTTTGGTGACCCCCGGAGCCACCCATATCATCGGAATGCGGGTGGTTTCCTCCCAGAGGGCAAATTTTCTCCAATGCTGTTTTTCACCGAGCGACCATCCGTGATCACTCCAGAATACGATGATGGTATTTTTCCGGTCGGGGCTTTTTTCAAAGGCATCGAGAAGTCTGCCCACATTCATGTCGGTGTAGGCACAGGTCGCAAGGTACGACTGAATCGCGGCTTTCCATCGTCCGCTTTTTAAAAACCTGGCATGATCTGCCTGGGGTTTGGCCATTTTAATTCCTGCCGGGGGGATGTCATCGAGATCATTTTCGATATGGGGCGGCAGCTTGATTTCATCGAGTGGGAAATCCTCATAATATTTACGGGGAGCCACAAAGGCCAGGTGTGGTTTATAGAGTCCACAGGCAATAAAGTATGGTTTCTTACGCTTTTTCGAAAGTCGTTCCACGCAGTAATCAACCGAATGCCAATCCACAATGTCTTCATCCTTTAAATCCGGGAAGGTTTTCTCGACATGGTAACCGTCATATTTATCGACTCCCGGGCCATTGCTGAAGAAATTTCGTGCACTCATGTAATCACTCCACTCCTCGTTCAAAACATCCATTTGGTGGTAAATCTTACCGGCCCCGGAAACATAGTACCCAGCTTGTAAAAACTGGGCGGATAATCCCTCCCCGGGCTTTTGGTACTTTCGCCATTCATGTCCGTTCTTGTAGCACCCACTTATCCATGGCCGTCTGCCACTCATCAGAGCACAACGCGAAGGTTCGCATGCAGGCACGGCGGTGTGTGCATTGGTGAAGGTGGTGCCCATGGCGGCAAGACGATCGATATTTGGGGTCTTGGCCTGTGAGTTGCGACCCAGATGACTGACCCAATGGTTCAGGTCGTCGACTGCAATGAAGAGGACATTCGGACGGTCTTCAGCTGTAAGAGTAAGGGTCGAGTAAAAGGCTGCAATAAGGGTAAAAAAGCGAAAGGTCATAATGGATTATATTGGGTATCTAAAGATTGTACTCTTGTCAGTTTTACTCAATCGAATCATCTTTGGAAGATGATTTTTAGATATTCATCCATTCTTTTTTTAACGACCCTTTTCTGCCTGAGTTCATTTGCTCGGGATAATGTAAGCCCCGATGAAGTTCTTGAGTACAAGAATACCCCACAGGGAAAACTTTTCCTGCACACCTATTATCCGGATAATTGGAAAAAGACGGATAAGCGCTCAGCGGTGGTCTTTTTCTTTGGGGGTGGATGGAATGGTGGATCTTACACCCAATTTTCCAGACATGCGGATTACCTGGCATCCCGTGGAATGGTTGCTTTTGCGGCAGACTATCGGACTAAAAGTAAACATAAGACTGAACCAAAGGCCTGTGTGAGTGACGGCAAATCCGCGGTTCGCTGGATACGTGGAAATGCGGCGAAATTGGGAGTGGATCCAAAAAAGATCATTGCGGGCGGAGGATCTGCCGGTGGACATGTGGCTGCCACAACGGCCACGATCAAAGCCTTTGATGAATCAAGTGACGATCTGTCGATTAGTCCTAAACCGCAGGCCTTGCTGCTGTTCAATCCCGTGATTGATAACAGTGAAAAAGGATATGGATATTCAAGAGTGGAAGCGTATTGGAAAGAGTTTTCCCCGATGCATAATATTAAAAAAGGAATACCCCCGACCATTTTCATTTGCGGAACGAAGGATAATCTCATTCCGGTTGCCACCGGAGAATTATTCAAGAAGAAGATCGAGAAAGTGGGTGGACGTTGTGATCTTCACTGGTACAAAGATGCAAAGCATGGTTTTTTCAATGCAATGTACACGGAGACCATGCTCGAGGTGGACAAGTTTTTGGTTTCTCTGGGATATCTCAAAGGCTCGGCTACTTTACATTAATAACCCTTTATGTATCTTGTGGTAGATGCAACTGATGATTCTAGGGATTAATAATCCTAAAACCTCAGACTAGAAAATAAGTAAAAGTTGTTTTTACTTACTCAGCAGCAGCTACACCCGCCGCCACTCGACTTTGGTTTTGAGAACATCGATAGGGTGGATTCATCTGGCTCGGACTCCTGGCATGATATAAGCCGACGGACTGGCGTAAAAGGAGGAGTGTTTCCCATATGATGATTGGCAGCCGAGCATAATTGTCCCCAATTGGTTAAAGTTTCTTTGCTGCTGTGGCTAACGGAAAGAGTTTCTCCGTTGTCATCGCAGTAGTAATCGTAGGTGATCATGAGAAGGTGATTTTAATTATTTAAAAAATTTGAAATTACAGAACATGGATATTTTGATGGGCTTACTCAATAAGCTTTCTCAAGTTTTAATGAACTTTTTTCAACTCATTCAATATTATTATCCTAAAAGGAGTAAGAAGGAGTCTTATCCTGACATAACTAAGTAGATATGAAAATCTTCGACTCAAGAAAATCAATAGATGGAAAATTAAAACCATTGTTGGTTTTTTTATCCCTTACGATTTCCAGTTATGCCCAAAGGTCTGCAACCTCTCCGGATCAGATACATTTGCCAGATGGTTTTGAAATCGAATTACTATATTCTGTTCCCCGTGAAGATCAGGGTTCCTGGGTTGCCATGTGTATGGATGATAAAAACCGCTTGATCGTGAGTGATCAGCATGGGGGGATCTATCGATTCCCGATTCCCAAGTTGGGTGAAAAGGTGGATCCTGCAACTATTCAGCAGATCACCTATTCCACTTCTGGTGCCAAGGCTCGGAAAAGGAT
>Ga0209197_1000288_pt1 | contig 36977 bp, 20 predicted proteins | sample COGITO_mtgs_1105_4_FD_184802 | JGI IMG/M metagenome (GOLD analysis project Ga0209197, IMG submission 184802) | Pelagic marine microbial communities from North Sea - COGITO_mtgs_110512 (SPAdes) (version 2) | ecosystem: Environmental > Aquatic > Marine > Epipelagic ... | reverse complement strand
TTGTCAATTGCTGGTAACCAGGTTCCTGAAATACCATTGGCAGAGGTAGTGGGTAAATCCGGTAAATTTTCACCAACACAAATAGCTCCTATTTGCGCAAAGGTTGGGGTGGAAATTGAACTGACCGTAATGGTGACTGTATAATTTGTTAGTTCTCCACAATTATCAGTAATAGTAACGGTGTAGTCTGTAGTTTCAGTAGGTGAAAAATCTGGGTTTGCAATCTCAGCATCGCTTACCCCGATTGTTGGACTCCAGCTGTAACTATTACCACTAGGAATTGTAGCATCTATATTTATTTCTTGCCCTAAACAGATATTTTCGTTTTCTGGAACTATAAGATTCTCAACAAATGAAATAGAATTAAAACAAACCACTTGCCTATTTCTAGCTCCGCCTGTTGAACCAACAAATCCAAAAAAAATACTGCTATCTCCACCAAAAATAGTGTTCTTAATGTCTTCTGTTAACGTTAACCTAAGTTCGCAGTCAAAGAAAACACTAAAGACTTGCGCGGTAGCATCCCATTGTACTTTTACATCATGAAAAATACCATCTTCTATATTAGCACTTGAACTACTTGCCTGAACTGGCCCCGCTAAATTATCTGTAGAATTGTGAGTTGCATTTCCATTTTTCGTTATTGCCAAATGATCGTAGAATGGATCTCCTCTGTTTCCATTTAGCCAGGTATCAAACTCCACGATTAAACTATTATTTATTCCCAAATAGCCAATACCACCACCACCACCACCGATTACTGCATCTGGTGTAGTTTTAAAAACGAGTGCCATACCATCGGCACCAGAAGCATCTCTATCTCCAAAATTATTTTGATAATAAATGGTGAAATCATTTGAAAAATCAATCGGATTATCATACCAAATGCCTCCTCTTTTCGTGGTTGAATCTGGTGTAATCAAAAAACAATTGCCTCCTAAATTTTCTGCATCTCCAATTATAGTATCATTTAATTGAGCTGATATTTGCAAATTACATATACAAAGTAATAAACTAAAAATAAGAATTTTGGTTTTCATTTTAAATTACTTAGAAACTTATCGAATTAATGAGAAATGTGATCTAAAAACTCTAATGATATTTTCATAATTATACAATACCCTCAAAAAATTCATTGTTGATTTTTTTTGAATACAAACAAGGATAGCCTTTAAGAGATACAAATATATATATTTATTAATCATTTATATTTAAAAACGATCACCTATTACATAGTTAAGTAGATAAAAAAAGCTTGAACGTTTAATTTTGAAAGTACGAGGTGGATTTAAACAGTTCTTATGCCCATTAAAACATCAGATTTCTTACTCCTCCTTTTCATCAGTATCTTATGAAACGCTTTTTAAACATAAAGGGAATGCTTCTTATGGTATATGCAACTGCCAATTATTACTCTGCCTTAGTGTCTACTTTATAAGTGTTTATCTTATCATTGGATACTTTACTCAATTCTTTTAAAACAGGAGCAATCATTTTACAAGGTCCACACCAATCTGCATAAAAGTCTATTACTGCAAATCGTTTCCCTTCAAACTTCCATTCTTTATTTTCTTCAAAATTGAAGACTTTTTCTAAAAACGTTTCTTTTGTTAAACTTTCTATCCTAATAAATTTTTAAAGCAATACTGCATTGTTTTCAATGCCAAACTAATCGTTAAAAACATCAAAACATTACAAACGGACTTCGGTTACAAATCTCAAAAGTTAAAAGTTGTTAAAACAGCTATTATTTCGCAGAGATCAGTTAATTTTGATAAGAATAAAAGCTACTTCTCATGCATACTAAATTTCTAATACCAGTGCTTTTTGTAAGTGCAATTTTTGTTTCTTGCCAAGAAGGAAATCAACAAAATAATAAAAATTTGAAATACCCAAAAACAACTAAAACACCCGTTATAGATACCCTTTTCGGAACTGCCGTTACCGATAATTATAGGTGGTTAGAAAATGATAGAAGTACCGAAACAGAAGACTGGGTAAAGGCAGAGAATAATGTGACTTTCGATTATTTAAGTAAAATTCCGTACCGAGAGCAATTAAAAGACCGATTGACCCAATTATGGAATTACGAAAAAGTAGGAACACCTTACAAAGAAGGAGGTTATACCTATTTTTCTAAGAATAGTGGTTTACAGAATCAGTCTGTTATCTATAGAAAAAAAGATGAAAAAGATACAGAAGAAGTTTTTTTAGATCCGAACACCTTTTCTAAAGACGCAACCACTTCTCTAGGATCTTTAAGTTTTTCTAAAGACGGAAAAACGGCAGCATATTCAATTTCTGAAGGAGGTTCTGATTGGCGTAAAATAATTGTTCTAGATGCGGTAAATAAAATCATAAAAGAAGATACTTTAAAAGATGTAAAATTCTCTGGAATTTCTTGGTACAAAAACGAAGGTTTTTATTACTCTAGTTATGACAAGCCGAAGGGAAGTGAATTGTCTGCAAAAACAGATCAACACAAATTATATTATCATAAACTAGGAACTTTACAAGAAGAAGATGCTATTATTTTTGGCGAAAAAGCTTCAGAAAAACACCGATATGTAAGTGGCTATTTAACGGAAGACCATCGCTATTTAATTGTTTCTGCTGCTATTTCTACCTCAGGAAATAAGTTGTTTATTAAAGATTTATCTAATAAAAACAGTGTTTTAAAACCAATTATAGTAACGGTAGAGAGCGATACTGGTGTTATAGATAATAGAGGTAGTACCTTGTATTTACAGACAAATTTAAATGCACCAAATCAGAAAATTGTAACGGTAGATGCCACAAATCCTGCTCCAGAAAATTGGGTAGATTTTATTCCTGAAACAGAAAACGTATTGCAACCAACAACAGGTGCTGGTTATTTATTTGCAAAATACATGGTAAATGCAGTTTCTAAAGTATTGCAATATGATTTTAACGGAAATTTAATTAGAGAAGTTAGTTTGCCAGGAATTGGCACGGCTTCTGGTTTTGGAGGAAAAACAGCGGTAAACAAACTGTATTTTTCTTTTACAAATTACAATACACCAAGTGCTATTTACACGTTTTCACCAAAAGACGGAAATTATACATTGTACAGAAAATCGGGTATCGATTTTAATTCAGAATTATACACTAGCAAACAGGTTTTTTATACTTCAAAAGATGGCACGCAGGTTCCTATGATTATTACGCATAAAAAAGGCGTTTTGTTAGATGGTAAGAATCCAACTATTTTATATGGTTATGGTGGCTTCAATATTAGTTTAACGCCTAGTTTTAGCATTACAAATGCCATTTGGATGGAGCAAGGTGGTATTTATGCCGTGCCTAATTTACGCGGTGGTGGAGAGTTTGGGAAAAAATGGCACGATGCGGGTACACAATTAAAAAAGCAAAATGTTTTTGACGATTTTATTGCAGCTGCAGAATATTTAATTCAAGAAAAATATACTTCATCAGACTATTTAGCCATTCGTGGTGGTTCTAATGGCGGTCTTCTTGTGGGCGCAACCATGACGCAAAGACCCCATTTAATGCGGGTTGCTTTACCAGCAGTTGGTGTTTTAGACATGTTGCGCTATCACACATTTACGGCAGGCGCAGGTTGGGCCTATGATTACGGAACTGCAGATGACAGTAAAGAAATGTTTGATTATTTAAAAGGATATTCGCCAGTACACAATGTAAAAAGCGGTACAAACTATCCTGCAACTTTAGTAACTACCGGAGATCATGATGATAGAGTTGTGCCAGCTCATAGTTTTAAATTTGCGGCAGAACTGCAAGAAAAACAAGCAGGAAAAAGCCCTGTTTTAATTAGAATAGAAACCAATGCTGGGCATGGTGCAGGAACACCTGTTGCCAAAACCATAGAACAGTATGCAGATATTTTTGGATTTACCTTATTTAATATGGGTTTTAAAGAATTGCCTAATCCGCCAAAGGCAAATATTAAATCTTAGTTTATAAGAAGTATATCCAATAAAAAAGTTATGCCAATGCTTTTTTTGTTTCTTTTTTAAAAAGATATGTGTTTAAATATTTTGCATCTCTTTGCACGCCACCTAGAGTAGCAGAACCTCTTGTATACAGCCATGGCAAACCTAAAAAGTACAACCCATCTATCGTTTTACTAACGCCTCTATAATTTTTAGGGTAGTTACTTTCGTCTAGCTCAATGCCATCAATCCAACTAAAATTTGGTTTAAAACCGGTAGCCCAAACAATATTTTTAATATCGCCTACTTCTTGTTTTTCGAAAGTTATGCTTTGCGCATTCGCATCCAACGTTCTGCCAACACAAGTAATGTTTTCTTTTTTAAATAGTGTTTTTACGTCTGTACCAATTACTGGTTGCCCTGTTTTACTAAGTATTTTACCAATCCAAGAATATTTATTGGCGGTTAAAAAACCTACTTTATGAAACCACCACCACAATGTTTTTCCTAATATTTCTTGCGGAAGCGATGTGATATTTGTGTTTCCTGAAAAATAAACTGGAGTATTGGTTTTAGAAATTTCACTTAAAATCTGCACTCCAGAATCTCCTGCACCCACCACTAAAGTAGCACCATCCTGTAACTGCTCTGTACTTTTATAATGTTCGCTATGAATCTGTAGAACGTCTTTCGATATTTTTAAATGACATGAAGGTGTAAATGGTTTATGAAACGGACCCGTAGCAATAATTACGTTTTTTGCTTCAAACTCTTTTAAATTACTCTTTAATTTAAAAACCCCATTTTCCTTTTTTAAGGAGGTGATTTTATGGTTAAATTCTACCGGAATATTAAATGCCGCTGCATAAGACTTTAAATAATCTGCAACCTCATACTTGTCTGCATAATGTCCTTTCTCATGCGGAAACTTTAAACCAGGTAAACTATTAAATTCAGAAGGTGTAAATAACTTTAAAGAATCCCATCTTTTTAACCAAGGTGCTCCTGTTTCAGTATTTGCATCTACCACTAAGTAATTTACATTTTGTTTATGTAAATAATAGGCAATAGCCAAACCAGACTGCCCAGCCCCTATAATAATATAATCCTTCATGCAGTGTTTTATGGCCGCAAAACTAACTAATTTAAAAGGGTTTTAGTTAGATTCTACTATTAGTTAGTTAAAATAGGTGCTTCGTTTTTATAAAACGCTACTGAAAATTCTATTTTGAAATTTTAGTATATTTGATCTACGTTCTTAAAACAAAATAAATACTTCCTATTAAAAAAAGTAACAAGTCGTTTAATTATTAATAAAACCTTAAAAATTTAGGTATGAAAACAATAAAAAAAGTACTTCTTACTACTGCAATTGCATCATTAGCTTTTGTTAGTTGTACAAATGAAAAAGAGAAATCTACAGGTATTACTTTAGAAAACATGGATATTTCTGTAAAAGCATCAGATGATTTCTTTAATCATGTAAACGGAAATTGGATAAAAAACACTGAAATTCCAGAAGATCAAACTTCTTGGGGTGGCTTTAATGAACTCCGTAAAAAAACAGATGCAGACGTATTGGCTATTTTAAATAATGCCATTGCAGAAAGAAATTTTCCGAAGGTAAAAGATGCAAAAGGAAATGAAATAGATTCAGATCAAGAAAAGGCAGTAAACTACTACCAAACAATAATGGATACGGTTACTAGAAACCAGCAAGGAAAAGTACCTGTAATGCCTTTTTTAGCAAAAGTCGCAGAAATAAAAACAAAGAAAGATGTAGAAAACTATATTACTAAAATGGCACCATACGGTGGCGGTGGTTTTTATGGATTTGGCGTTTATAACGATTTAAAAAATAGTAGTGAATACGCAGGGTACATAAGCGGAGGTTCTTTAGGCTTGTCTAGAGATTATTATGTAGATGAAAAAGTTGCAGATAAACTAGAAAAATACCAAGAATTTGTAGTAAAAATGCTGCAAGAGTTTGGTGATGATGAAGCTATGGCAAAACAAAATGCAGCCACCATCGTTGCTTTTGAAAAAAGTCTAGCAGCACCAATGATGACGAAAGAAGAGCGCAGAGATACTAGAAAAATGTACAATCCAATGTCTGTGAAAGAACTTACATCTTTAGCGCCTTCCATTGACTGGAGTGCACATTTAAAAGGAATTGGTGTTGCAGATATAGACAGGGTTATTGTAACAGATCCTGGATACTTTAAAGCCATGAGTACTATTTTTACAGAACGTTCTGTAGATGATATTAAACTTTTATTGCGTTGGAACACCATTAATGATGCTTTGGGTTCTTTATCTACCGATTTAGAAACTGCCAATTGGGCATTTTATAGCAAAGAAATGCGGGGTGCTAAAAAACAACGTGCAAGAGATGAACGTGCTATTGGCAACTTAAATGGTGCCGTTGGTGAGGCTTTAGGGAAGTTGTATGTAGATGAGAAATTTCCGCCCGAAGCAAAAGCGAAAGCAAAAGAAATGATTGACAATGTATTGTTAGGTTTCGAAAAAAGAATTGCTGGTTTAGAGTGGATGAGCGAAGAAACAAAAGAAAAAGCATTAGAAAAATTACACAAGTTAACGGTTAAAATTGCCTACCCAGATGTTTGGAAAGATTACACAGAGTTGCAGGTAAAAGGTATAGAAAACGGCGGATCTTATTTTGAAAACGCAATAAATGTTACCAAATGGAACTATGACAAAAACATGGCAAAATTAGGACAAGAAGTAGACAGAACAGAATGGGGAATGTCTCCACAAACGGTAAACGCCTACTTTAATCCTGTAAATAATGAAATTGTTTTCCCAGCAGCAATCTTACAACCTCCTTTTTACGATTATATGGCAGATGAAGCTGTAAATTATGGTGGAATAGGTGCCGTTATTGGACATGAGATTTCGCATAGTTTTGACGATTCTGGGGCTCGTTTTGATGGCGACGGAAACCTTAAAAATTGGTGGACAGATTCAGGTTCAGAAAAATTTGCAGTCATTGGAAAACAACTCGTAAAACAATACAGCGATATTATTGCTATTGATAGCATGCACTTAAATGGTGAGTATACTTTAGGAGAAAATATTGGAGATTTAGGCGGCGTGCAAGCTGCTTATGAGGGTTTACAAATTTTCATAGAAAAGAGTGGCAGACCTGCAAATATTGATAACTATACTCCAGAGCAACGTTTCTTTCTTTCTTGGGGAACTATCTGGAGAACAAAAATGAGAGATGAAGCATTAAAAAACAGAATTATGACAGACACACATGCACCCGGAATGTACCGTGCATATATGCCATTAAAAAACGTAGATGCTTTCTACACGGCGTTTGATGTAAAAGAAGGTGACAAAATGTATTTAAAACCGGAAGAAAGAGTAAGAATCTGGTAAACATATCCTATTTTTAAGCATTAACAATAGTGCTTATATATTAAGTTTATAAAAAAACCGGCACAAAAGTGTCGGTTTTTTTATAAACTGCTGCCTTCGCAGGAGTGTAAAGAATACCTTATTTTTGTAAGATGTTAAAAGTTACTTCTATTTCATTTGGATATACAAAAAAGAAAACTGTTTTAGATAATTTCAGCTTGTCACTAAAAGAAGGAGAACACTTATGTGTAATGGGAGAAAGTGGCTGCGGTAAATCGACGCTTTTAAAAGCTATTTACGGTTTATTAAATTTAAAAAAAGGAGAAATTTACTGGAAAGAAAATAAGGTTTTAGGACCAAAGTTTAACCTAGTGCCAGGAATGGATTTCTTTAAATATGTGGCGCAAGATTTTGATTTGATGCCGTATATTTCTGTAGCAGAAAATATTAAAAAATTTCTTTCTCGTTTCTATCCTGAAGAAAGCGAAGCACGAACACAAGAGTTGCTAGAGGTTATAGAAATGAAAGCTTTTGAAAACACCAAAGTTAAAAACTTAAGTGGCGGACAAAAACAACGTGTAGCCATTGCAAGGGCTTTGGCAAACGAACCCGAATTACTGCTTTTAGATGAACCATTCGGACAAATAGACAACTTCAAAAAAAACTCTTTAAGAAGAAAATTGTTTGCCTACCTAAAAGAAAAAAACATTGCCTGTATTGTTGCCACACATGATAAAAATGATGCCCTTTCTTTTGCAGATAGCTTATTAATTATTCGCAATAATAAAATCTTGGTAAATAATACACCCATAGAAATTTATAAAAACCCAAAAAACAAATACATTGCCGCTTTGTTTGATGATGTAAATGATATTGTTTTGAACGATGAAAAAGCACTCTTATATCCGCATCAAATTAAGGTTGTAGAAAATTTAGCAACAAATACTGCGCTTCCTATAATAACTGCAACGGTTTTAAATTCTTATTTTAAAGGTGCTTATTGGTTAATTGAAGCTGTATTTGAAAACCAAGTGGTCTTTTTAAATCATAATGCAGATTTAGAAAAAAACAAAGCAATACATGTTTCTTTTGCTTTAAAATAGTTTTTTCTTTCTTATGTTAAGAAAAAAGAATACATTTATTGTCTACCCCAAAAATTTTATTGGAATACGTTAATAAGGCGTACTGCATTGGTTTTTTATAAAACTATTGCAGTTTTATTTTTTAAAAAATGGAACAAAAGTTCCTCTTATCCGGGAATTAATACCCGTAAACGAGAACTTTGTGCTCCATATAACTAGTTAGCAATAATTTAAAACAAACTATGAAAATAAAACAACTCAAAGACATAATTTCAAAAATCAATGAAATTCTAACATTCAAATATGAAGATGTCAGTCAGCGAAATCAACCGATGTCTAAGTTCTCTGGATTAAATTCATTCCGAACAGCTATAAATGAATTAGAGAAAACTGGATTGTTAACTAATGAAATTAAAACATTGAGAAATAGTGCTCTTTTTACCACTGCTAAAGATGCTATAATACTAAACGTTAACGAGGGTAGAACTCTAAAATTACAAATTGAGGAGCTCATTAAAATTATTGGTGCTTTAAATCTTACAAATTCTGAAATTGGAGGAGAGGCTAGTGAAGATAGCATACGTATAAAACTATGGTAAAGATACTTAAAGAACTCATTAAAGAAGAAATAGAAAACCCATGTGAACTAGAATTAACTGAAATTCTCGAAATTTTTGAAGTAAAAACATTCAAGAAAGGAACTTTTATTAAAAAACCTTTTACAATTAGCAAAGAAATTGGTTTCTTAATTGAAGGAAATATAAGATCAGTAGTATTTAAGGAAAATGGTGATGAGATTACTTTCAAAATTCTAGAAAAGCATTCATTTATAGCAGATGTAGTAAGTATAAAAACAGAGCAACCTACTCCAATAGGGTTTGAATGTCTAAATGATGTTGCAATACTTGTTGCTCCAATAAAAAAATTTCTTCAACTTCTAAAAACAAATCTTACTTTAAATATTTTGATGCGTGAGCATATTATTAAAATAACAATAGAAATGGGGAAAAAAAATTTAGCATTCTTAAAAGGAACTGCCAAAGATCGTTATCGATTTATTTTAGAAAATAATCCTAGTTTGTTAAAAAAATTCCCATTGCGTCTTATTGCATCTGTTATAGGCATTACTCCGACCCAATTGAGTAGAATAAGAAATAAAAAATAGAAGGATGATTTTTCAACATTTGTTGAAAATTTTAGATTAAAACCATAGTAAATTTATGAAGTACAAAAAATTAAAATTATTATATCTTAATGCATTTATATTATTATTACTATTGAGTTATAGTTGTTCAAGTGATGGTGACATGGTTCGTGAATCGTATACAGGTGGAAACGAAAATACATCAGTTGTTTTATATATAGATTACGAAGAACAGGTTAAAGGTGGTCATGTATGGTTTAATGGTGACAAAGACGGAAACAGTCCAAATCAAATACTGTGGGATTTTTTGTCCTCTTACTCTCTTGATAATTAGGATTCATATTTCAGTTATAAAAATATTGATTTAAAAACATTACCTCAAATATTTGAGTTTGGAAATTGAAGTATACTCTAAAATTTGGATTCATTTAAATAATCCCAATAATTTCAATAGTTTTCCCATTAAAAGAAATTACCTCCTTTTCTTGTTTTCCTAGTAACAATTTACCAATTGGTGAAGATACAGAAATAGCAAAATAGCTTTTATCTGCAACCACCAGTTGCCCTGCGGAAATGCTTAAGAAATAAGATACTTTATCTGTAATAATAACGCTTCCTAAACAGGTGTTTTTTGATGATTTTAAAACATCTATTTTCGATAAGACAACTTTCATTTGAACAATTCCAGACAATTGCTGTCCTGCCTTTTCCATTTCTAACTGTAACATTGCACGGCCCGTTTCATGCTTATCTCCAGCAGAACTCTTTGTCTCAGATTGCAATGCTTTTTGATTTGAAGACAATACGGCTTCAACTGTTTGTAAACGCTTGTTTACAAAAGATTGGCATTGGTTAAAAAGCGCTTCTTTAATTTTTAGTCCCAACATACTTCATTTTAATATTCACTTCCTTAGAAAGCACAAAACTACTACCCCCAACACCAAAGTCTCCTCTGATTAGAGAAAAATCAGTCAAAAATGTTACTGTAGTTTTAGAGATAGTTACATTTAATGTGGTTTCTTGTATTAATTTTCTACAGAAATTATTTTTTTCAATAGAATGTTTTTACTAGAACTTCCTATTTGAATTTCAAAATCGCCTGGTTCAACAGCGTAGGTTTGCTTTGTAGCATCATAATAACGTAAGTCTTTACTTACATTTAATTTAAATTCAACCATTTTTTTTTCTCCTTTTTTTAATGAAATACGTTTAAATCCTCTAAGTTGCTTATGTGGCATCCATGTGGTCGATTCGATATCTTTAATATATAACTGAACAACTTCTTCACCATCCAATTCTCCACTGTTTTTAACATTAATTGTAACAAATAATTCATCAGAATTGTTTAATCTTGTTTTACTCACTGTTAAATCAGAGTACTTAAACTTTGTATAACTTATACCATGACCAAACGGGTACATAGCATCTCCATTATAATACCTGTAAGTAAATCCATTGCCAGCCCGCATGTTGTAATCTTCAAAATCAGCTAGTTCATTCGTTGAAGAATAAAAAGTAACAGGGAGTCTACCAGCTGGATTATAATTTCCAAATAAAACATCTGCTACTGCATCACCCCCTCGCTGACCAGGGTACCAAGCAGCTAAAATAGCATCAAGTTCTTGCTCCAAACCATTAAATGAAATAGCACTTCCTGCAAGTAAAACAAAAACAACTGGTGTGCCAGTTTTGTTAATAGCTTTAAGAGCATTAAGCTGAATTTCGGGAAGTTCAATTTTTGTTCGGTCGCCTCCAAAGAAACCTTCAACTCCGTTTTTCGATCTCATTTCGTTGCTTTCCTCTCCCTCCCAAGTCGCATCTAATCCACCCACAAATATAGCAACATCAGCAGATTCAATATCTTTTAAAATCCTCTTAGAAAGCACTAAAGAATCTTTGTTTTGGTTTGTAACCAACGAAACACCTTTATGATATATTACCTCAATTTCTGGTCCAGATTCAGCTTTTATTCCATTTATAACAGTTACTGGATTAGAAGCTGTTCCATAGTAATTACCTCTTAAAGCATTAATATTATGCGCATTAGGTCCAATCACAGCTATCTTTTTAATACGGTTTTTATTTAACGGAAGGATACCATCATTTTTTATTAAAGTCATAGATTTCTGAGCCATCTTTAGGGCTAAATTATCATGTGCTTTACTGTTATTTATCTCATACGGAATTTGAGCATATGGCACCTGTTGTGATGGGTCAAACATCCCTAGTTTCATTCTCGCTAACATCAATCGATATACAGAAAGGTCTATTTCTTTAATCCCAATTATCCCTTGGGCCACAGCTGTTTTTAAGGTTCTTTGATACACGCTGCCGCAATTTAGATCACAACCTCTTCGGATCCCTAATGCAGCTGCCTGTTCTTGTGTGTTAACAATTTTATGATTTTCGTATATATCATTTATAGCGCCACAATCCGAAACAACATACCCTTCAAACCCCCATTTCTTTCTAAGAATATCGTTTAGAAGCATCCAACTGGCACTAGCAGACTCACCGTCCACACGATTATAAGCACCCATTACAGAATAGGCTTTCGCATCTACAATTAGATCTTCAAATGCAGGTAAATAAGTTTCCCACAAATCCCGCTTTGAAGGAAGTACGTTAAAGCTATGCCTGTTAGGTTCTGGTCCATTATGTACTGCAAAATGCTTAGCTGTTGATACAAGTTTCAAATATTTAGAATCATTTCCCTGTAAACCTTTTACAAATTGCATACCCATTTGTCCAGTTAAATATGGATCTTCTCCGTAGGTTTCATGTCCTCTTCCCCAACGAGGGTCTCTAAAGATATTTACATTAGGTGACCAAAATGTAAGCCCTGTATATATTTTATAATTTTTATTTCTTTGTGCTTCGTGATGTTTTGCTCTAGCTTCATCACTTATAACATTGGCTACCTCTCTCATTGTACCAGTATCGAAAGAAGCTGCCATTCCAATGGCTTGTGGAAAAACAGTTGCAATTCCAGCTCGAGCAACACCATGTAGACATTCATTCCACCAATGGTACTCCTGTATATTTAAGCGTGGAATGGCAGGTGCTCCTGCTCCTAACTGTGATATTTTTTCTTCTAAAGTCATTTGTGCAACTAAATCTGTTGCTCTTGTTTCAAAATCTAAAGACAAGTTAGAGTACTTTTCAATAACGGCTTCTTGAGCATTACTGCAGACACTAAGTAATGATAGAGAAAAAAATAAAATTAACACGTTAGGTTTCATTTTTAGTTTTTTTTAAATTTATACTATTTGAGTTAATTTTATGATTAATTACAAATTAAGTTCTGCTTAATTTGTATGATTATTTATTATTTTTATAAAAATACAAGCTTTGTTGTTCTTTATTTCTTATTTAATTAATTTTCAATCGATTCAAAAATTGCTTGAAGGTTCGTTTAAACTAATCCATAAATTATAATCATCGCTAAAAAAATGGTTATATTCTTATTTTAAAAAATATTTCATTAACTTAGATTTGCGATTATAATAAAAAAATGATAAAAATTTTTGCATCTATATTATATGTTAGTTTAATTTTAATCCCTATTGCAGGAAATTCTCAAGGAATTCGCTTTAATTCTAGCGCAAGTTCTATTGTTGAAAGAACCTCATACAACGTTTTTGTACACGATCAGCCAAAGTTTTCAGGAAATTTTAGTATTGAGTTTGATTTATCTATTATAGATTCGAAAGTGTTTGGATATGTTTTAAATATAAAAGATAAAGATAATCCAATTTCGTATTCATTAGCATATATCTATAATACTGGTGGTAATGGAGAACTTAAGCTAAATCTAGATGGAGTTAAAAAACTGCTTTCAGTTCCCATAGAAAAAGAACTTATGGGATCAAGAAAATGGATGAAAATAGTTTTAAATTTTAATTCTACATCAAAAGAAATTACACTTAAAGTTAATGACAAGATATTTTCATCCATAGAAAATGAATTTAATAACACAATCGTTCCTGAAATTCACTTTGGAAAACATGGAAGTGTCATCGATGTTCCTTTAATGGCTATTAAAGATCTTATTATTACAAACAAAAATCAGAAAACTCTATTTAATTTCAATGAAAGTAATGGAAATGATGTTTACGATTCTAATGGAGATCTTTTTGGAGATGTTGATCATCCAAATTGGTTAATCACAGAGTCTTATCATTGGAAATTAATAAGTGAAAAATCTTTTGACAAAGTTACTTCTGTAACTTTTGATGAAAACAACAATCGGTTTATTTATCAAAATACAGACACATTAAGCTTTTATGACCACACAAATAATAAGAGCTCTTTTTATAGTTTTAAAAACACATTAACGGTTCCCATGCGACTTGGAACTAGTTTCTTAGATCTAAAGGAAAATAAATTATATGTTTATGAACTGTCTGATGTTTTAGATGGAAAATCGACAATTGCATCGATTGATTTAAAGACTCCAGAGTATTGGACTAAAAACAGTTCTCTTAAATTATCTCAACAAAGACATCATCACAATGGATTCTTTAATCCTAAATCAAATAAGTACTTAATATTTGGTGGCTATGGCAACCAAAGGTTCACGAATGCTTTTAACTCTTACGATATTAAAAATGACAACTGGGAGCCCGTGACATTTACAGGTGACGTTATTTCTCCTAGATTTTTTGCTGGAATGACTCATATTGGGAATCAAAACTTATTATTATTTGGAGGACAAGGAAATGAGACAGGAGAACAAAGTATAGGTAAAACGTATTATTATGATTGTTATAAAATTAATCTAAAAACAAATAACATACAGAAACTTTGGGATGTTAAACAAGAAAATACCAAAATGGTTTCTGCAAGGAATATAGTTCTTAGCAAAGACTCAACCTCGTTTTACACTATTGGCTATTCAGAATATAATCCTTCTACTTTTTTACAATTATATAATTATTCCATTAAAGATGGTAGTCACAAAATATTTGGAGATTCAATTCCTATGATTTCTGAAAAGATTCGGACTAATGCAAATTTATACCTAAACAATTCAACGAATCAATTTTTTTGTGTTACTCAAGAATTTGAAGAAGATGGATCAAACAAAATAAATATCTATTCATTAAATGACCAACCCGTTTCTAAAGATGATATATATATTACAGAAAAAAAATCGAGTTCAAATATTGTTTTAACACTTATAATACTTCTATTAATGTCAGGAGTGGCCATTATCTATTTAAAATATTTAAATGAAAAAAGAAAAAAGAAAAAAAATGAATTCAAAGCTCAAGTTCAAAATATATTAAAACCTCAAAAAAGAAATAAAATAGAAATAAAATCCAACGCTACTTTTTTGTTTGGTAGTTTTAAAATAATTGATAAAAATAAAAAAGATATTTCATACCTATTTAGCCCGAAGATTAGACAGCTGTTTTTACTATTGCTTTTTAGCAGCAAACAAAAAGGTGTTTCGGGATTAACATCTGAAAGAATCCACTCTACCCTTTGGCCAGATAGTACCCCACAAAAGGCTAAAAATTTAAAAAATGTAATTATCAGTCAATTAAGAAACATACTGAAAGATGTAGATGGTTTGGAGCTCATCTACTCTAAGAGTCGATTTTTTATGGAGATAGAAGATGAATTTTATTGTGATTATTTTAATTTTTCGACACAATTGGAGTCTTTAAGAGATGATTTACTTGATTATAATTCATTAAACGAACTGACTAATTTAATTAGTCCAGGAAAATTTTTATTATCAATTAATGATGAATGTTTTGATAAAATAAAGAAAAACTTTGAGTATGAAATTTTAAAAATTATTCCAAACCAACTGAAGCGGATGTATACAAATAAAGACTACTCACCTATCATCCCTCTTACAGAAATTTTATTTAATATTGATTCGTTAAATGAAACTGCCTTTTATTATCGAATCCACACCCTTCATAACATGGATTTGACGCTAAAGGCAAAAAAACAGTTTAATGATTATATTATTAGATATAATAAAATCATGGGAGACAACTTTCCAGGCACCTACAAAGATGTTATTAAGCAAATACCCGATGAATTAATCTAAGCCCAATAAACGCAAAAAAATCTTGTTAAACGTCAGTTATTTAACCTTGATGTTTATCTGTTCTGACACTCCATCTGAAGCATTCCCTACGTAAATCGTATAGCTTCCCTTTTCTAAATTCCAATTAGAAATAGATTCATCATAAAAAGATAAATCAGAAACATTTATAGTAATTATTTCGCTCGTTTGGTTTCCGGCTCTTAAGTAAGTTTTCTTAAAACCCTTAAGCTCTTTTAAGGCTCTCAGTACATTAGAATTTGACATTCCAATATATACCTGAACAACTTCAGCCCCATCCTTACCTCCTGTATTTTTCAAATTGTATGTGATATTTATACTATCATTGGCTGTATAAATTTTCTTATCAGATTTAATGTCTGTGATTTTAAAGGATGAGTATGACAATCCATGTCCAAATGAAAATAATGGTTTAATATTTTTAGTGTCGTGCCATCTATACCCCACTAGAATACCGTCTTTATAATATTGTGTTTCACCATCTCCAGGATAGGATAATTCACCAAAAAAATGAGCCGAATTATCAGTTAGTTTAACAGGAAAAGAAAATGGAAGTTTTCCAGATGGATTCGCATCACCACTAATAATATCTGCAATTGCATTTCCAGCTTCGCTCCCTAAGTACCAAGTTTGCAGTACAGCCTTAATGTCAGAAATCCAAGGCATGCTAACAGTGTTTCCACTTACTAATAAAACCCCAATGTTTGGATTTACTTTCTGCAACTCACTAATTAAATAGTCTTGATTGTATGGAAGCTTTAGTTCTTCGCGATCTGCGGCTTCACAATCTTGACCTCTATTTTTATTTAGGCCTCCTATGAAAAGTACTACATCCGCTGAAGAGGCTGTTAATAAAGCATCTTTAATAAGTGATTTATGATTTTGATTTGAATCTTCTGATGTGTATCCTTTTGAGAAAATTATAGAGGCGTTCTTAAAACGTTTTTGCAAACCTTTAAGAGGCGATATTTCATAATTAGCTTTTAACTCTGAAGAACCGCCCCCAGTAGTCATAGACTTAACAGCATTTTCACCAATCACAGCGATCGTTAATTTCTTAGCTGGATTTAAAGGGAAAAAATTCTCTTTATTTTTCAAAAGAACAATCCCTTCTGTAGCCACTTGACGTGCCACCTGACTGTGTTCAATATTATTTATTTTACCTAGTGGCCGACTTGAATCCAATGTGGTACGCATCATCAAACGGAGAATTCTTCGCACTTTATCATTCAAAATACGCTCGTCAATCTCGCCACTTTTTACTAATTCCAAAAAGGTTGTGCCAAGAAAATTAGCATCAAAAGCCTCTCTAGGCGATGTTTTTGTATTTATTGGAGACCCCATTTCTATGTCAAGTCCGTTGAGAGCTGCCTCTTTAGTACTGTGTGTACCACCCCAGTCAGAAATCACAACCCCATCAAAACTCCAATCTGTCTTCAGTATTTTATTTAAAAGAAGTTCGTGATGGCTACAATGCTGTCCCCTAAATTGATTATAAGCTCCCATTATAGACCAAGCCTCTCCTTGTTTTACAGCCGCCTCAAAAGCAGGTAAATAGATCTCATACAACGCCCGATCACTAACCTGAACATTAATATGATTCCTCCATAACTCCTGATTGTTTAACGCAAAGTGTTTAACGCAAGCTGCAACTCCATTCATTTGTACGCCCTCGATATAGGGCACCACCATTTTAGAGGCTAAATAGGGATCTTCACCCATATATTCAAAATTTCGTCCGTTTAGTGGCGTCCGATATATGTTAACGCCCGGTCCTAACAAAATATCTTTTTTTCTGTAGCGCGCTTCTTCTCCAATACTAACCCCATATTGCTTTGACAGGGATGGATTAAAGGTTGCAGAAAGACAGGTTAACGCAGGGAACGCAGTAATGTAATCATTTGTCCAACCGGAATAACCCCAATTAGACCAATTAATTTCTGCTCTAATTCCATGAGGTCCATCTGACATCCATAATTCAGGAATTCCTAATCGAGGGATTCCTGGTGAACTAAATTGAGACTGTGCATGACACATAGAAATTTTTTCTTTTAGAGTCATTAAAGAGAGTAAACTATCAATTTTAAACGCTGTAATTTCAGTCCTGGCTTGCGCAGTTGTTTTCTGATTAGTGGGTGATTGTTGTGAATGGATTTGCATGCCGTGAAGACTCAAAAAAAGCACAATAAAAACGAATAAAAAATATCTGTAAATCAACTTTGCGGGAATCATAGCACTATTTTAAATTTATTAAGATATAATAATATAATCAATCCTGACTCATTGAGTATGGCTTTGAAGATTGCTCAGTCCTTAAGTTTATATTAGGTTCAGAGCTCATTTCTGTAGAAAAAACAGAACCTTTCATAATATCTTTGTAAGTAATATAATTTTTGGTGTACGGCAATTTATTTTTATGAATCGCATTAATATATATATTTTCCTTGGAATTATTTGGCGCTTTTATTTCAAATGTGTTTCCATTTTGAAGATGTAATTTCACATTTTTAAACAAGGGACTCCCTATCGCATATTGACCTGTCCCTGGAGTTACTGGATAAAAACCTATTGCCGAAAAGACATACCAAGCAGAAGTTTGTCCATTATCTTCATCGCCACAAAGGCCGTCCGGAGCAGAAGAATATAGTTTATCCATGATTTCTCTAGCACGCATTTGCGTTTTCCACGGTTGCTCAAGCCAATTGTATAAATAAATAGCATGCTGAATCGGTTGGTTCCCATGTGCATATTGACCCATATCCCCCACTAGCATTTCAGTAATTTCGTGAATTTGCTGGCCGTAATATGAATCATTAAATGTTGGTGCAGCTGTAAAAACCGAATCCAAACGATTGCGCATTTTTTCAATACCACCAAAGGAGTCCGCCAATCCAATTGGATCATGAAATACACACCAAGTCCAATGCCAAGATGAACCTTCGGTGAACGCATCTCCCCATTTGTCTGGTGTAAATGTTTTGGCCCAACTTCCGTCTTTATTCTTGCCCCGCATAAACCCAATCTCTGGGTCAAATAACTGTTTATAATTTAAACTTCTATCTCTAAATAGATCAATCTCTTTTTGAGGTTTATTTAAAGCTTCAGCTAGCTCAGCAATATTCCAATCGGCAAAAGCATACTCTAGGGTTCGTGCAGCATTTTCATTGACTCCTACATCGTAAGGAATATAGCCTAAAGTATTATAATGTTCCGCACCTAAACGCCCTACGGAACTTACAGGGCCTACGTTTTCGGTATTCTTTAAAATTGCCTCGTAAAGGGTTTCAATATCATAGCCACGAATCCCTCTTAAATAGGCATCAGCTATATTGATGGCAGAGTTAGAACCAACCATGCAGTCCCTGTGTCCAGGGCTTGCCCACTCTGGCAACCAACCACTTTCCTTATACGTATTAACCAAACCTTGCATGATCTGACTGGTGTACTCTGGATACATGATTGTAAAAAAAGGAAAGACAGCTCTAAAGGTATCCCAGAATCCATTATCTGTAAACATATAGCCTGGAAGTACCTCACCATTATAGGGGCTATAATGAACGATTTCATTAGCGGCATTAAGCTCATAAAACTTTCTTGGAAAAAGCAAGACTCTATAAAGTGCCGTATAAAAGGTTCTATATTGTTCTACAGTACCCCCCTCAATTTCTATTCTACCCAATTCTGTATTCCACAGAGCTGCTGCTTTGGTCTTTGTTTGATCAAAAGTATCTGAGCCAATTTCTCTTTTTAAGTTCAATTCTGCTTGTTCTAAACTAATGAAAGAGGATGCTACTTTTGCCGTTATTTTTTCGTTGTTTTCTGTTTTAAAACTTAAGGCCGCTCCAACATGAAAGCCTTCTGCACTTAATGCCTTACTTAACCTACTGTTATCTGCTTTAGATTTTTTATTAGTTTTCCATGTTTGTGAGGCTTCAAAATCTTTATCAAAATAAATCACAAAATAATTGTGAAAGTTTTCGGGAACACCACCAGAATTATTGCGACAATACCCTACTACTTTTCGTTCTTTAGGAAATACTTTTACCATTGAACCTTTAAAGAAACCATCCACTAATACATGGGCGCTGTCTGTTTTTGGAAATGTAAATTGAAACTGTGCACCACGTTCAGTTGGAACTATTTCGGTTGTGACATCATAGTCTGCTAAATAAACTTTGTAGTAGTGTGGCTTGCTAATTTCTGCTTTGTGAGAAAACCATGAAGCACGTTCGTCCTCATTTATTTGGAGATTTCCCGTTTCAGGAAACAATGAAAAGGCGGCATAATCATTAATCCATGGACTGGGTTGATGTGTTTGCTTAAAGCCTCTAATTTTATTAGCATCGTAAGTGTACCCCCATCCATTGCCCATTTCGCCCGTTTGGGGAGTCCAAAAATTCATGCCCCAAGGGGTTGCAATTGCAGGATAGGTGTTCCCATTAGATAATTCAAAAGCGGAGTCAGAGCCCACTAAAGGATTTACAAAATCTACAAGGCTAACGGACTGGTTTTGACCATAAGCCGCTGTGGATATAATCACAAAAAAACAGAACAGAATTTTAACTATTTTCATTTACTATATTTTATTTATTTATTTGGAGGCGAGAACGATTAGCTATTCAACTTAGTTAAAGCTAGGTGGCTCTGTATTTTCTCCCCAAGCTTTATTTGGTGTCTTAGAAGATTCGAAATCTATTGTGCCTCCATTTTTAATTAAATCCCAATCGACCCAAGTAGACTTGTATTTCTTTCCATTAATTTTTAAGGAATTAATATAAGGAGCTTCAGTAGAACCTCCATTAATGGTTAATAGTCCTTGAGGTAAATTTACTATTGCTTTTTCAAATTGAGGCGTATTAACAGAAAAGCCTGCCACTCCGGGAATCATTGGGTAAATTCCTATTGATGCAAATACATACCATGCCCCCATGGTTCCTAAGTCGTCATTGCCAGGTAATCCTGTTGGTTCACTCGTATACATTTTATTAAAAACTCGGTGAACAACTTCAGATGTCTTGTAAGAAGTATCCGTCCAATTATAAATCCATGGCGCTTGGAAGTCTGGCTCATTTCCAGCAGCAAACCAAGCATCATCGTATGAAGCATCTAGACGCTCAAAAAAAGTGTCCAGACGCTTTACAGCAACCTTAGAGCCTCCAAGAGTGTCAATTAATTCTTTTAGATTATAGGGAACCATCCAAAAATAATTCTTGTATGTTGCTTCTCTCCAGTCATGCTCAATATCTTTCCACTTACCGTTAGGGTATTTAGAATTCAACCATTTATTTCTTGGATTATAAATATTTTTCCAGTTTTGAGATCTATCTATAAAATAAGAAGCTTCCTCTTTAAGATTTAAAGCTTGAAGTGCAAATTGACCTATAGCAAAGTCTGACGAAGTGTATTCCAACATCATTGATGCAAACGTATGACCATCTCTTATATATTCTGTCAAATAAGGTCGTATTTCCTGATCTTGAGAACGCAAAAGAGGAATAGTAGCTCCACGCTTCATGTATTTATAGGCTTTATTAAGTTCAAACTTTGTGGCTCCAAAAGCATATGAATTTGAAATAAGAATTGGTGTTGGGTCCCCTTGCATGATCCCTGTTTCAATATTTGCTAGAATCCAACGCCCATACCCCCCGCTTTGTTCTGCAAAATCAACCAAAGACTGCATCATATCACTGCTCTGATCTGGGTATAAGATAGCAACTAATTGAGCTTGCGTTCGGTAGGTATCCCAAACACTAAAGGAACTGTATTGTGCATCTAGTTTGGTTTTATAAACCTTAAAATCAGCTCCGATATATTCTCCATTTACATCGCTAACAATGTTAGGATGTATTAAAGAGTGATATAAATGGGTGTAAAATTGAATTTTACGATCTGTATTTGGAGATTCGATTATAATTTTTGACAAGCTAGAATCCCATGCGGCCTCTGCGTTTTTTTGGTAAGCACTAAAACCACCATCAATACTGCTAGACTTTAAATTTTCTTTAGCGTTTTCTATTGAAACATACGAGATTGCTATCCGATAATTTACCTCACTATTTGTGGTCGTATCAAATGAAAAGTAAGCTCCAGATTTTTTTCCAGATGCTTCATTCACCCCTTCTGATAAAGCGTTTTTCTCCCAAGTACCACTAGAGGTTGCTGCTCTGTCAAATTCGGCAACAAAGTACAGTTTATAGTTTGTTGAAGAACCACAAAAATCTCCGCCTTCGGCAAATCCTTCACAACTTGAATCCGAAGTAATTGTAACCATTGCATTGTTTATATCCGTAGAACTAACCCCAGATCCAATAATAACTGTACCTACTTTTGTTGTTTCATCGAACTTAAAATTTGCTACTCCTGAACGCTTGTTAACTGTCAGGCTAGCAACTGTAAGGTCTGGCATTTGAAGAGATAAAAAACCTGCATGCGCTTCATTTACAAATTCATATTTTTTAAAGCTATCCATGTTTCCAGGGGAGCTTTTTAGTAGACCCGCAATTGGTAGTATAGGAAAATTTCCCATATGAGGACAGCCGGCTCCACTTAACTGATTGACTACGAAACCTTTTTGAGGTGAAAAAAAGCTGGGGGTAAACTGAACCATTCCAAAGGGGTAAGTCGCTCCAACAAAATTATAACCACAGCCCAGTCCACTGCCTTGAGAACCAATTTGTGGATCAACAACTTTAGATAATTGCTGAGCACTAACAGAAAAATTAACTGAAATTAGCAACAAAAAAGTATGAAAACAAGGTTTATAATTTATGTTCTGAATTATTTTAAGAATGAATCTAAAAAATAGATCAATGAAATCTGTATTTATGATCATAAATATAAATTGAGTTTTGTAATATTTATTTTATAATTTCTAAATATAATAGCAACAAATTAAATAAGGAATTAATCTTCGATTAATAAGAGATTAAATTATGTTTAATTTGATTAATTTATCAACAAATAGGATTAAAAATTGTTTCAGTAAAAAAGTTATGAATGAATGATATTTACAAGAAATTTACTTTATGTTTTTAGATCATATAATGTTAGTTTTAATTCACTTCTCAAAAACATTAGTTCTAATAAACCATAGATTTGGGTCTGTATTTAGGGTCTTCCCCAAAATTTAAGTTAGGAGTCGAACCCATTACAAACTTAAGCACTCCTCCGTTGACTAGATCTTTATGCGTTATGTAAGAGTATTTATGTTCAGCACCATTGAGTGTAACCTCCTGAATATAAATATTAGTGTCAGAGTTATTCTCTGCTATAATTTTCATGCTTTTACCATTTCCTAAATTGAGGTCAACTTGGTCAAATAAGGGACTTCCAAAAACATAAGCACCATTTGAAGGATTAACCGGATAGAAACCCATAGAAGAAAATATATACCAAGAAGACATTTGTCCACAATCTTCATTACCGCTTAAGCCATCTGGTTTATCTGAATACAAATTAGTAGTGATATACCTAACATTTTTAGGTATTTTGTATTGCTCTCCTGCATAGGCATACATATATGTAGTATGGTGGCTAGGCTCGTTCCCGTGTGCATATTGCCCAATAAGTCCGGTAATATCCATTGACGACCCTTCTTCTAAATCGGAAGAAATACTAAATAATTGATCTAGCTTAGTGGTGAAACCCTTATCACCTCCTAGTAATTCAATAAGGCCCTCGGGGTCTTGTGGTGTTAGCCACAGATATTGCCATGCATTTCCTTCACAATAATCATTGACTCTGTGTTGAGCAGACTTAGGGTCAAAAGGAGTTCTCCAGCTTCCATCAGCCATTTTACCTCTCATAAACTTAGTTTCAGGATCGAAATAATTTTTATAGGACTTCGAGCGGTTTAAAAAATACTCGTAATCTTTTGGCTTATTTAATTTTGCTGCAAGCTGCGCAATACCCCAATCTGCAATGGCATATTCCATAGTACTTGCGATTGATTCTGCCATGTAATCTGAAGGAATATACCCATATTTCATCAAGTCTTTTACACCAGGCTCATGGTCTCCAGTTGCACTTTCTTTCACTGCTGCATATACTTTTTCTAAGTCGATTCCTTCAAATCCTTTAAGACAGGCATCAACAACAACAGGAATAGCACTGTAACCCGGCATCGTATTTGTTTCGTTCCCTCTTAGGTGCCATATAGGTAATTTACCTTGTTGCTCAAATATTTTAACCATGGAATTGACCATGTCACTCACTCTCTCAGGATGCGTTATCGTATATAGTGGATGTGCAGCTCTGTAGGTGTCCCAAAGAGAAAATAAAGTATAGTTGGTAAACGTGGTGTCTTTGTATACCTTTTTATCAGTCCCCCGGTATTCCCCATTAAGATCTTGGAATATATTAGGCGCAATCATACTGTGATACATTGCGGTATAAAAGACTCTCTTTTTTGCTTTGTCTTTTGTTTTAATATGAATTTTTGAAAGTTCTTTATTCCATTTATCTTCTGCATCTTTCAACACGCTATTGAAATCCCATCCTGGAATCTCTGCCATTAAATTATCTAATCCATTACTTGAACTTACAGGTGAAACACCCATTTTCAAATAAATAACTTCATTCTTTTTAGTAGAAAATTCTAAAAAGCCTTTTAAAAAGACTCCCTTTTTTTCAGAGGCTTTTACTTTTCTGCCGTTATTATAAATAATAAAATCTTTAACTGGTTTAGAAACCACCAATGAGAAAAACTCTCTCTGGTCAGACGCCCAACCTGATGAAAATCGATACCCTTCAAATAAAGTATCGTTAATTTGTCTGAGATAAGTGTCGGTTGGTCGGTCAGCACTTCCTTCACCTAAATCTATTATGATCCTTGATTCTGAAGATTCCGGAAAGGTGTATTTATGCAATCCTGAGCGTTCGGTGGCTGTCAATTCAACTTTAATATCATACCGATCTAACATGACTTGGTAGTATCCAGGGCTCGCACTTTCTTTGTCTTTTGAATATAAAGAAGCATACCCCTTTAAATGTCTGTCTTGAGTACCTGCATTAATTTTTAATTCTCCAGTCGCCGGCATGACTGTAAGTTCTCCTAAATCTGACATTCCGGTGCCACTTACATTTAAATGGCAAAATCCTTTAACAATACTATCTGAGTGGTGGTAGGACGATGACCAATCCCATCCTTTATTAAAATTTGTTGGGCCCACTTGAACGCCTCCAAATGGCACATTAGCGCCTACAAAAACATGCCCATGACCACCAGATCCTATAAAAGGGTCCACATATTTTATATAGTCATTCGTCTTCATAATTTTAAAGCTAAAACTTATTATTATGAGCGCTATTACAGCAAATGTATTTTTTAAATTAAGATGTTTCATGTATTCTATTTTAAATGTATATTTTGATTGGTTGAGGTTAATCCCTCTTTGTTTCAAGTACCTTTTCATTGAATCCTTTTGAATGATCAGTTATTTAATCTGTAAATGCTCCATAACCTGAAAATTCAACCTCTATTAATTGAAATGCTTCATTTCCAACAGTTGAGGTATATCGCAATCGGATGTATTTTGAGAATGATCCAGGAGCGAAATCAAATTCCATGCGTTGGAGGTCACCTCCGCTAATACTTTGATCAACTATTAGTTGCCAGCCTGCATTTTCAAAACTCTCAGTTGTAACAGGTTCAGAAAGCACTGTGTTTCCAATGGATTGAAATACCGGTAACGTTTCTCCACCTTCTAATGTGGGCCTTCCCCAAATTTCTAATTGAGTGGGGTTATTTCCAGAAAAATTATTGGGATCTCTAAAGTGTATTTTACATTTTGATAATTGAGTCGTAACCCCTAAATCTATAGTAAAATGTCCTGGAACCGAATTTTCTCCTGAGTGGTACCCATAGGCATCATTTCCTGACCACAAAGAGTTGTTGTCCCATAAATATTTAGATGGGTTTCCACCATAAGATGTGCCTGGGTTATCGCTAGGCATTAATGACATGGAAAACAAGGATTTATCAAGAGTTATAGGCTTAGTATCTTGCCCATACAGAGTCATTTCTGTTAACTGTGAATTGGTGTTTCCAACAGATGATAAGACTCGGTATCTAATATATCGTATTGGGTTTGCAGGGCTGATCAAAAAACTATTACTAGCCATCGTTTCACCAGCAATAGCCCCTTCGTACAAGAGACTCCAGCCTGCATTATAAAAAGCAGCGTTAGTATTTGCACTTGTCTCTGCAAACTCAAGACCATCACGCCCCCATATTTGTACTTCAGTTGCATTATTTTGAGTTGATGAACTTGGGGTAGGCATCTCTAGCTTAACCTTTCTTAATGTGGTCATAACGCCTAAATCTACTGTGAAGTGGTGTGGCATGTCTCCTGGATTTGAGAAATAGGAGAAGGTATCATCTCCAGACCATGAACCATCACCATCAAATAGATATAATTCTGGGTTTGCATTGTTGTAGGTCCCTAAGTTATCGCTAGACATTTGTACGAATTGAAAAAAGCTTTTATCTAGCTGGCTATAAGGGACATCTGGAAGGGTATAGTTAGCAGTGGGTAATGGAATCGTATCAATTCCATTAAGACCCGATTGAATATAAGATTTTGTAGAAATGCTTCCTAAGGGTTTAAAATCTATTAGTTTAAGTCTATTTTCTTCAAAAAATGCAGTATCCCTTACAACTTCATTCGCTTCGTTCTCATAGTCTATAGTAGTGAAAAGTACATGTTCAGATTCAGAGTTTCCACTAAAGTTTACATAATTGCCATCGGGATCAAAACTATATCCAATAATTTCTCTTGGATCCTGATCGGAAATAAATTCATCTCCAATTGCAAAGCCGGCTACAAACTGTGGAATTGATAAATTACCATCGGGATCTTGGGTAATGACACTAAACTCGTAGCTTTCTTCCTCTAAATCAGATAATATAGCGGCATAAATCTCTTCATCGTTATTAATGTCAAACGTTTGAGTTGTACCATTAAATTCTATAATCACTTGTTTTGAATTTCCAAGGAATTGTGTATACCCCTCTAATTGCGCCCTGTAATATCCAGGCCTAATGGTCAAGGTGTCTAATCTTCCGGCGTAGATAGTTTCTCCATTTAGATACTGTTTATGGATAGATTCTATGTCTCCGCAACGAAGTAACATCAGCAATAATCCTGACAAGAGAAGGTATAAATAGATTTTTGTTTTAAATATTTTCATAATTTAAATATATCGTTATTCAACAAGACCTCCCCAAAATGAGAGCTCTCCAATTACTGATACCATTTGATTATTCCAAGATTCTAAGTTGACCAACCGTATGTACTTAATGTTGTATTGTTGTGCGTCAAAATCAAAGACAAAATCTTCTCCATTATCTTGAAATAAATAATCTTCTTCAGTGTTAGAGCCAGGGGGTAATCCGGATGGTTTAAAGGATTCAAATTCACCTAGAAGTCTCCAGCCATCCCCCGGATTTGATGGGCTGTAGATTGGTAAATTATCTAGGTTTTCTCGGCCATAAATTTGAAACCTTTTTGGATTTCCGTGTTTGTACAATTCGGTTCCACCTCTTTGGTATAATTTAAACCGATTCAATTTAACAGTTTGCCCTAAACTGATGGTTAACTGGTGCGGAAGCGCTAAAAAACTAGTGTGCCCACAATTCCATTGACTACTCCATGAACCATCCCACATTTGATTTGCAGAGAACCCATACTCACTAAAACTCTCGTCTCCAGGCATAGGTTGAATAGAAAAGTAGCCTTTATCCAGAAACACATCCTGTAAAGGAGTGGTTTCTAATGTTTTTGTTACGGTTTGATTGCCCCAACGATCTTCAACATAAATAATAAAAGTAGTTGGAATGGGGTCGTATCCTCTGAAGCTATAAGAGTTATTTGCCTGGCTTGTATAAAAAGATTCTTTAAATACCTGATTCCCTTCCTGGTCTATAACAGACATATTTAACGAAACCTCCGCTCTAGTGGGGTTTAGATAAGAGATGTTGATTCCTCCAAAATCTTGGGCCCCTTCAATAGATTCTAATATGGCGTGTATTGGTGCTTCTAAAGGGGAAATTATGGTGGTTACTGCTACCGATTCATTATCACCTGTATCTACAGCTGTAACTTTCACGTTGTAGTCGCCAGATTGCCCAAATCCAAGAATGCTTAAAGTGTCTATTACTGAAGACACTATTACTTGTTTTGAAATGCCGTTTTCATCATTGTAAGCCCCTTTTATGTATAATAAATCCTGGTTTGTTGGTGGCGTAAATCTTATTATTGCTCCACCAGGTCTATTTTCAACAGAATTAATTACAACAGCACCGGGTGGAGTTCCATCAGATCCGTAAGCACTGTGTTCCTCTTCTGTACATCCCAAAATTAAGAGTATACAAATAAGTGAATACCCTATATTAATTTTTCTTTTCTCCATTTTCCGTTTAATTCCGTTTATTGTTTTTACCATCCTGGATTCTGAATTAAGTTAGGGTTTCTTAGCAATTCTGTTTGACTAATAGGCCACAAATAGTCTTTAGTTAGGTAATTTCTGTAAAATATATTTTCAACTTCATAAAAGCCTTCGACATCGGGTTTAAATATATTCCAACCTCTTATAGGCTTACTGAAATATTCGCCTGCTAGTTTCCAGCGTCTTAAGTCCCAATAGCGATGTCCTTCAAGTGCTAGTTCAATCATTCTTTCTTGATGTATAATTTCTCTCATTCCGTCTTTAGTGGCTGGTTTACTAGGGTTAGAAGAATGTATCTGCCAAGTACTAACCAAGTCACTTCCTTGATCTAATCCGGCTCTGTCTCTCACTTTTTGAATGTATTCATATACATCAGCATCAGGAGCATCTTTTGTTTCATTAGAGGCTTCAGCATACATTAAATATAAATCTGAGAGTCTGATAATAGGAAAAGAATAGCCTTTTATAGTGGAGGATTCTAGTGCGATTATGTTTTCATAATGCACTAGCTTTTTCGCAAAATAACCCGTAATTGAATAAATTTCAAACCCTTGTTTTCCTGAGGGTGCACCAGCTTTAGCGTTTAAATGCGGAATATTATTTATGTTTTCAGTCTCTAATGAAAACCACTTGCCGCCATCAAACCCTAAAGTAGAGTAAAACCGGGGTTCTCTAAAAGTGTGTAGTTTAGCTGTAGCATAATCATTTTCTATATAAAATTCATGATAATTTTCATTGTTAGCGTCTAATATAGGTGTTTGAACAACATCAAATCGATTTCCATATTCCCAAGAAATGTCTTCGTCAATTGGCACTCCATTTCGAGTGTAGAAGGTTTCAACCATATTTAGGGTGGGAGCATGGGATTTTTTAGTATAGCCAAATAATGCTGAGTGATCTGCGGACCACCTTGGCTGACACCATTGTTGTAATTCACCTGTCCAATCTGCTGAAAACGCCCATATTATTTCAGAATTAAAAGGGTCGGTAATCGCTGCCCTAAGGCTTAGTTCTTGCGTTATCTGGTCATTAACCCCTCCAATTATAGGTAGCTGCTGATTAAATTGATATAAAGAGTGTCCATTAGCTTCAGCACTTTTAATAGCCTCTAATAAGGCGTCTTTTGCTAAGACCCATTTTTGAGGGTCATACGATTGGTTAACGAGACTGTTTCGTTGATTGTCAATTAAACTGCTAAAGTCTTTATTGCCATTGAAGATAGGACTAGCACTTAGCATTAAAATTTTAGCCTTTAATGCTTTTGCTATTGGCATGGTTATCCTGCCCTGTTCTGTATAAACATAATTAATCAACCCGGGTAAATTATCCGCCTCTATAACTTCATCTATAAGTTCCGTTAGATACGTCACAACTTCATCAATAGAGGCTCTGTAAACATTTGTTTCTTCAGCAGAGGCACTTACACTAATATTTGATTTCACAATTGGTATTGGACCATACATTTGCATAAGCCAAAAGTGATAGAAAGCTTTAAGGATTTTTACTTCATCAAGCCAACGAAGTCTTTCTTCTTCTTCCAGTCCTGGAACTGTTACTAAGTTTTCTAAAAATATATTACAATCTCTAAGTGCTATAAAGAGACTTCTTGGAGCTCCTCTGCCACCTTCCCAGTAATTTAAATAGGGACTGGAAGAGTTTTGCATGCCTTTTGCGACCCGAAAACTAGTTTCGTTATTCATATAAAAATCATTTTCAGCGTAATACCAAACTTCATCACCTGCAAGCATAGAAAAATTCTGCTCCACATGAGCATGCTCAGGAATATACGAGTAGCACGTTGAAAGAAAATTTTCTGCGGTGGAACGCGTATTAAAAGCTAAGTCAATAGTTGCGATGTTGTCTGGCACAACATCAAGGTAATCATTCTCACAAGAGGTGAAAATCAGAATGAAAATAATAAGTATTTTTTTCATGTTCAGTTATTAAAAATTTAAATTCACTCCGATATTAGCGCCCTGCTGTATTGGGTACCCTAGTCCGTTTCCGCCCATTTCTACATCCCATAATTTAAATTTGCTAAAAGTAAACAAATTTGATCCTGTAATATAAACTCTTGCAGATGATATATTTATATAGGATGCTAAACGGTCCGGAATTGAATAGCCAAACTCAATAGATTTCAGTCTTAGGAAAGAACCGTCACGAAGCCACCATGTGCTATTTCTATTGTTGTTATCTATCAATTGATCTGAAAGTCGAGGCCACGCCGCATAAAGGTTTCTGTCGTTTTCGGACCAGTGATCGTTAGCCCAAGCACTAAGAAGCGCATTGTTTCCTATAGCACCTCCGCTAGTATCTATAAAAGGGGAGGTTTTGTAGGCGTCTATAAAAAATGAAGAATTTAGAGATCCTTGAAAAAAGAATGATAAATCAAATTTTTTATAAGAACTAGAAATACCAAAACCGTAAATCACTTCTGGGGTTGTAGGATAGCCTATTGCAACTTCATCATTGATGTCTATGACCCCATCATTATTAATGTCTTTGTATTTTATATCTCCTGCCATATAGTCCCCAAAAGTTTGAAGAGGAGAATTTGCAATATCAGCTTGGTCAATAAATAATCGCTCAGCTATATATCCAAAAGGTTGGGATAGGTTGAGTCCAATTCTTGAGCGCCATGGCAAGCCTGCGTTTCTATAATCCAATTCCTCATAAACCTCGTATTTACTAGTTGCATAAGAGAAATTGGCTCTGGCGGAAACAAATAAGTCATCACTAAGACTGTCTTTATAGTCTATTGTAAATTCAAATCCGCTTGACGAAGCTTCTCCAACATTAGCTCTTAAGGGCGCTTGTAGCCCCATCGATGCTGGTATTTGAGCTCGATCCATTAAAATATTAGAACGGTATTCTGTAAAGTAATCTGCTTGAATATCGACAACGCCAAATAATCCAAGTTCAACTCCTAGGTTTAACATCTTTGCTTTTTCCCATGTTATTTGGTCGTTTGCGTAACGATCAATACTAACTCCGTTAATGTAAGTTCCAAACTCCTGCCCAAAATTAGACCCCATAGATCCATTGTTTAAATTTACTTGAGAAATATAGAAAAATCGATCACTGGCGCTTCCAATTTGATCGTTTCCAACAACGCCATATGTGCCTTTGAATTTTAATTTTGTAATGGTATTAGAAATGGGTTCCATAAACTTTTCATTTGAAGCATACCAACCAAATCCAAATGAAGGGAAAAATCCGAACCTTTCTGACTTAGCAAAACGTTCTGAACCGTTATATCCGAAATTAAACTCTGAGAAATATCTGTCGTCGTAGCCATACGTAAACCTTCCTGAGAGTCCTGTGTTTCTATACGGTAATGAGCTTTGGAGGTTTCCTGCGTTGCCATATTTAAGTTCCCTTAAAATTCCTATTAACATACCTGAAAGCTCGTGTTTTTCATTAAGTGTTTTTTTGTAGTTTATGGAACCCTCAAAATAAGTCGAATTCGTTATGATTTTGTTACCTTCATTATATTCCAAATACTCAGTTCCTTGATTTGGATTTAAAGCCACTAAAGTATATTGGTCACTTTGAAAATCGTAATTACCTAGGGAGTAGTAAAATGGATTGTAGCGTCTCTCTAAATTATAAAATGAATACCTGGAAGTGTTTGCAAGTACTCTAGCTTTTAGCCCTTCGGCAATAAATCCTAAGTTCTGTTTAACTTCTACGGTTGCTACAAAATTATTATAGCTTTCGTCTTTGTAGCCTCTCATAAGATCAGCATAGGGATTTAAATACCCTCCAAATTGACCTGCATTTCCGTAAAGCACATGCGATGAATTTTGAAATTGTGCGTCTGGCTCATAAAATTTAGGATACAATACAGGATTTGCTTGCATTGCCTTTCTGTATGTTGCCTCTCCACCATCAATCGGTCCTATGTAATCATCAAAATTACCGTTAAATTTAAGGGCGACTTCTGTGGTAGGTGTTAGATTCACATTAATGTTTGATCTGAGAGAAATTCGTTTAAAACTTATGTTGTTGTTAAAGTTATTTCTAGGGTCTACCTTTAAGTTCCCGTTATCAGTATTTACGGTAGTTGCCAAATAGTACCTCGCAATTTTACCACCTCCACTAATATTGAAATTAAATCTACTGTTTAATGTGTAATCTTCAAGTAATTCATCAAACCAATCTACTGTAGGGTAGGCCATCTTGTTTCTGTTTGGGTCTTTAGAAATTAGTATTTTTTCTAAAGAATAAATTCTACCTCCTAAAGCATTTCTGGTAACCAAAGCTTCATTATGTAAAGTCATATAGGTAATTGGGTCTGCTATTTCTAGTGATCGTGTTGGAGCTGAGTAGGACTTTTCATAACGAATATTTACTTTGACAACTCCCTCCTTTCCAACTTTTGTAGTTACCAAAATAACTCCATTCGCACCCCTAGCTCCGTAAAGTGAAGTGGCAGTAGCATCTTTCATTATAGAAAAACTAGCGATATCATCTGGTTGCAGGCGAGCTAAGTCTGTCGACGTTGTTTCTATACCATCTATAAGTATTAATGGAGATCTTGCATAACCAAATGTACTAACTCCTCTAATAAAGAATTCCGCATTATCTCTTCCAGGCTCTCCGCTTCTTTGGTACGCGATTACTCCAGCTACTCGACCTGCTAATGCGGTTGTCAAATTACTTGATGAAGTTTTTAGCTCAGCTGGATCAATAGAGGTTACTGCTGCAATGACACTCGATTTTTTTTGTTTTCCGTATGCAACTATAGTGATTTCGTCAAGGGATGAGAGGTCTTCCAATAATATAATTTTTAAAGTAGTTTTTGTTGTAATTTTAACGACTTGTGTCTCATAGCCCACATAGCTAAATGTCAAAGTAGAATTTGGAGTAATCGAGATTGTGAAGTTTCCGTCAAAGTCTGACACTGCACCATTACGAGGATTACTTTCTTCTAAAATGTTTACTCCGGGTATAGGAATATTGTTTATATCCCTGATGTTTCCCGATATCAGTTGTTTTTGTTGAGCAGAAAGATTAAATAATGTCAACAACAAAAAACCCAACAAAGAATTCTTGAAAAAAGTTATTGTGTTTTTAGTAATCATTTATAAAGTGTTTTGATTTTATTTTTTTAGTAAGCTTTAAGTCGTTTTTTGTAAATATAGTTAAATAAGATATGTTTTTATTGTGGATTACACCTATATTCCGTTAATTAATTGAGAATTAATTAAAAAATAAAAAAATTAATCAGCTATTAATCGTAACTTAATCGAGTTCTTAATTGATGTATGCTATATTTAAATTTTAAAATTATTCTTATATTTTGTGATCGTCACAAATGCTTAACTAAAAATGACTGTATGAAAAAAATTACATTTCAAAAAAAACAGATTATTATTAAAAAGTTTTTACTTCTTTTAATAATAGCATTTGTTTCTAATCTGAATTCACAGACCACTACCACTCTACTAACTGTAGGAGCAAGTGGCGCTGTGACAATTAATAGTGGAGGGACTTTAAATGTCTCCGGTTTGGAGTTAACTCCAGATACAAACTTTACTATTCAAGACAGACAAGTTTCAAAAGAGATGACCGCCGTATTATTAGACGGAACTCAAGCCATGGAAAAAGTTTATTCTTTAGACACTGACTTGGAAGACTTTTCTGGAACTATCACCTATAATTATGTAGACAGCGAGATGAACAGTCTAACGCAAGATGCTTCTATGTATGTTTATAGTTCGACAAGTTCGGCATGGTCCGAGTATTTAGACACAGATTCTGCGGATTACACAGTAACAAGTACGTTTACCTCTCCGAATCAAATAGGCAAGGTCACGGTAGGAGCTCTAAATAGTTTATCTATTGAAGATGCAATGGCTATGGGTATTAGAATTTATCCAAATCCATTTTCTTCAGTCATCAACGTAGACTACTCAGAAGATTTACAACTAACCTTATTTAATGTTTTAGGACAACAAGTATTAAGCGCTAGTTCCAAAACAATTAACATTTCAAAATTAGATCAAGGAACTTATATTTTAAGGACTAAAGATTCAAACAACAACATTAATAATTTCAAAATAATAAAAAGATGAAAAATCAAATTCAACTAATTTTAATACTTGCTATTGCATTTACATGTAATTATTCTTTTTCACAAGACATCGCAGCTGATGCAGATAAAAAATCTGCCCTTGTTTTTGTAGAAGATGGCAATGGAAACGTTGCATCTGGAAAAATCTATGCATCCTCTGCTAGAGGTGCTTCACGTGACGGAAACGGCAACGCTAACGGTGCCTTTGGAAACATTGGAGACTGGGCTGTTGATTTAATTATTTCAGAGATGTCTCCAGAATCAGCTACAGGTTTCGGAAATTTCACTGAGGATACTCACCCACTTTATAATTTAGGAGATGCCACAAAATCCACTCTTTCTACAGGCTTCGGAGCGCTTGGTTGGGGTTCTTTTGGAGCTAATGCTTACAACAGGTCTTCTGGTCTTGGTTCAGTAGCCATGGGATTCAATACAATAGCGGGGCCACAAGACAGTCAGGCTGGTGGAATTGATGGTGGTAACGTAGGTCAATTCTCTGCAGGGTATGCATCTAGAGCAATCGGAAATAAATCGACTGCCACAGGTTTTAGAAACACCGCTTCTGGAGATTCTTCTGTAGCTTTGGGTAATTATAATTATGCTACTGGCGATGCGACTATCGCACTTGGAAAAGAGAACTGGGCAGAAGGCCCAAGTACCGTTGCTATAGGTTATAAAAATCATGCAGCAGGAGCTGGATCAATTGCTTTAGGGCAGGAGAATATGGCTTGGGGAACTACAAACTTTACATCTGGATATCAAAATGTAGCAGGGGATGTAAATGCTGCTGTAGGTACTGGAGGCAGTGCTACTGCGATGGGTAAATTTAATACGGCTAGTGCAGATACATCGATGGCTTTAAACAGAGGAACTAGCGCCACAAATCAAGCAGCTACATCAATGGGTTTTAGAACCATATCTGATAATTTAGGAATGTTAGCTATTGGAGTCAATAATGCCGCAGGTATTGGAGATCCAACAGCCAATCAATACTATTTCGCGAATGGAACTGAAACAGGTGCACCTCCAGGGGTGGCATTTGTCATTGGAAATGGAGATATCAAAACAGATGCTGTAGGCAATCCGTTACAAGAAAGAGGAGATAATCCTAGAAATGCTTTTGTGGTTAACTACGATGGTTCTGCAACACTTTCAGGTGATTTAACAATTAACTCGGATGCAAGATTAAAGTCTAATATTATTTCTTTAGGAAGCACGCTTGCTAAATTATTAATGATTGATGGAAAGAGTTATACAATGAAGTCAAACGAATCTAAGTCTAAAATAGGACTGCTTGCGCAAGATGTTCAAAAAGCATTTCCAGAATTGGTAAAAACTACAAATGATAAAGACAAAACGTTGTCTGTAAATTACCAAGGGCTGATCCCTGTGTTAATTAACGCAATCAAGGAACAACAAAAACAAATTAAAGAACTTAAAAATAAATTTAAATAGGATTTTTATGAAAAGGTTAATGTTTTTGTATATGTGTTTAATCAGCTTAGTGATGGACTCTCAAAATATAAACAATATGTTTCCTGACTTCGATAAAAGAGGGATGAAAACATCTATATTATACAATCACAGTTCAATTCATGATATTAATGATTACCCAACTCAAACGCATAATATCTATAATTTTTATCAAGCCTATAAAGCGATTTCATTTTCAGATTTTGAACAACGCTTACCTAGTTTAAGTACATTAAAGGCCAAAGCAATACAAGAATTATTAAGCTTAGAAGTACCTTTGGCGCTGCTTTTTACAGAATATGACACCTTCAATGAAGTTGCTTCAAACAATAATTTAATTGAAACATCCGATGGTAATACCTTTCAAAGAGTAGGGCAACAAACGAAAATATTTGACAAGCATCAGCTCCTAGTAGCGGCTGCATTAAAGCCTATTCAAAGAGGTACAGAAGTAATTTTTAGTCTAAATGAAGAGTCATTTTTCAATACTACAGAGAAGGAAATAACTACTATAGAGGTTGATTTTGATGACAATCAAGGCTACAGAACAATAAATATTGGTTCTAGTACAAATATTACTTACCAAGGAGAAGGAAAAAAATTATTGCAATTCAGAATCACTTTAGAGAGTCAAGAAGTTGTGGAGAGTCGCGCTTTTTTAAATGTAATTTACTCAAATGAAGAATTAAATACACGAAACAATCAAAATATAGTTGGGTTTACGTCAGGCACTACAGACCCACCTTATATTCAGCCATACAATGAATCTCCTTTTAAAGGCTGGGGGGAATTTGATATATTTTATAGCCCTGACGGAGTTCTAGATAAGCCTATTTTTTTAATAGATGGGTTTGACCCCTTAGATTCAAGAAATATTAATACCATATACCAAGCACTAGACTATAGTGATGGGAATTTAGGAGATATTGTTCGTGCGAACGGTTATGATATCGTCGTTTTAAATTTCCCGACCTATTTTAGAGAAGAAGATCAAGTTTGGATTTATGGTGGTGCTGATTATATTGAACGTAATGCAATGCTTTTAGTTGAACTCATTAAGTTTATCAATGATTTAAAAGAGGGAGATAAACAAAATGTGATTATCGGACCAAGTATGGGCGGGCTCGTTGCTAGGTATGGCTTAAATTATATGGAAAGTATTGGCTTAGACCATGAAACGAGGCTTTATATTTCCTTTGACACTCCGCATACGGGCGCTAATGTGCCGATTGGTTTTCAGCATATGTTTAATTACTTAGCTTATGGACTTGACACATGGGCCGGTGACTTCAGCGTAGAATCTTTAAGACCTCTTGTAGATGGGATGTTAAAGTCACCAGCG
>Ga0209197_1000285_pt1 | contig 37232 bp, 56 predicted proteins | sample COGITO_mtgs_1105_4_FD_184802 | JGI IMG/M metagenome (GOLD analysis project Ga0209197, IMG submission 184802) | Pelagic marine microbial communities from North Sea - COGITO_mtgs_110512 (SPAdes) (version 2) | ecosystem: Environmental > Aquatic > Marine > Epipelagic ... | reverse complement strand
GAGATAAAGTCTATCCACTCGCGCCCAGTTAATTTTAGATTAGCCGCTAGCTGCCATTTGTAACCGGCGTCAAACGACTGTTTATTAACTCTTGCAAAGTGTATAGATGGAATTGCTGACTTTATTTCTATTACCCCATCTGTTCCAACTAAACCGTCGGGCGAGCATCCTATATAGCCAAGATCAAAAAAACCGCCATTTGTAACTTCACAAAAATACTGATTTTCGTAATCCATTCGGGCTAAAGGTTCTTCATCGTGGCCTCTCTGCATATGATCATTGGTAAAATTTGATTCAGGCCGTAGACCAGTTATCTGACTAACCGCAATTTCTGCTGCGTATTTTTTTGCAGGTTCGCCAAACGCTTTGCCGAAATTTGCCATAATTTTTGATATTGAACTGGAAGTGGGTTTCCCGGCGCGAAGTTGATACCATTCTTCAGTATTTTGTTCAACATCATGAAACATGAGCCGCTTCCTTTCCTATTAACTCCGCATCTTCTGCAGTGATGGTGACACGCTCTAGCACTTTATCCAGATTTCCATCACGTTTAAAAGCAGCGACTGCATTTATCCATTGTGTAGTGTCTTTTTTCAAACGAGGCTTTTCTAGCTGGGGGGCTTGCGGACTAATGCGTAAACCTTCGACGGTATCGCGTCCAAATCTCACGTTAGAATCGACGTAAATTGTTACTGATTTATTTACCCAATCTTCGATAAAAGGTGATTTAAATAATTCTTTTAAAATTTTAGAGTTAAACGCATTCAAAATCATGGGCTTTAATTTCTCTCCCGGCCTTAAATTTTTCTCTATAAAAAAAGCAGTATTAAATTGTTCTTTAGTTTTTTTTGTCTGGTCATCGACTAAAGAAACTTTGCTAATTGTTAAAACCGTAGGGCCTACAATATCTGCGCTGGACAGATAGGGAGAATTAAAGGCTTTTCTGTAGTGGGTTTTTTCTGACATTAAATTCTCCTTTGAGCAATATTTAAAATTGCGTCAATGTCTGCATTCGACCAGTTTAATTTTTTTGGGTCGACACATGCCGACTGCGTATAACCCCGGCTAATTGATTTTAAACGTACTGCCGCGTCTAAATTAATTAATGCCTGCATCTTCTTTTTATTAATAGCCATTTTCAAATTTCTCCTAGTAACTTTTCTATTTTATTCGTCATTAATTCCAAGAATTTACCGTGGTCGTCGTTGGCTTCGGTTATTTCATCTAAAAGCATTTCTATCTCAGTGTTTTTTTCTTCGTTAAAATCCACTTTAATATTTTCGCTAGAACCGACAGCTACTGCATTCTTTGGTATAGGTATAAATCCATTACTTTGCTCAAGCGCGGCAAAAACGTCGCCAGCTAAAGGCCCATTTATATTTTTGTAAAAATGTATTTTTCCCTGATAGCCTTTCATTAGTGAATAGCCCCAGACGTTAACCCTTCGATTTCCATTTGCGGGTAACAGCGAAGGTTCAACAAAAAATCGGTGTTGTCTTGCCAATCAATATAGATAACTCTATTTATAATTTTTATATCTAATAAATGGCCGCCATTCATTCCGTTGAGAGCATTAATAATTGCTCCAGCGTCGGCAGCTATAAAAGGCTCTAGCTCTTCTTTTTCATAAACGCAGCAATATAAGGGTTGGGTAAAAGTTGCCATATTCGCTCTTGATGTTATTTATTTAATGCAGTTAGTTTAGACCTCTATACCTAAGAAATCAACATATCTATACATTTATAAGAAATTTCTTTAAAAATCAGCAGATAATATTGTTATATAGGGAAATCCCTATTCTAATTGATTTTATTACCAGTATAATCTGTCGAAAAACTTGCAGAGGGAATTTGTGTGGAACGAGATAAGGTTAAAATCTACCATGATAGAAATAAAATTATATTGGATTTTTACAACACGTTGAATAAAAGAGGGCGGGACATTTTCAAAGAGTGCTTAGATGAACAGATTACTGCTGAGTATCCTTTGTTAGCCGCGAAGTTATAGATGCTAAAAGTGAGGAAACCTGCAAATCTGTGCAGTTTTCGAGATATTCTTTATGCTCTGCCGATAATCTGCTTTCTTCTGCCTCTGGCCCAAGCCCTCTAACTAACCACCTGTGCGAGTACCCGGTTGCCTCACTTATAGACAAATAACTTTCAGCTGATGCTACAGTTATGTCGTTTTCCCATTGAGAGATAGCGCCCTTAGTTACCTTTATCTTTTTAGCCAGCGACTCTTGGCTCAATCCTAGACTTTTTCTCGCGCTTTTAATTCTCTCGCCTTTGGTCATTATGGTAACACTCTTCAAAATTGTATTTTAATCAATTTGTTGTTTAGATATCTTGACCTTTTCAGTCAACATATCTAAACTGCACAGATGAAAAAAACCCAGATTACTAAAATCCAAGCAATTAGTTTATACGGCAGTCAGTCGAAGCTTGCAAAAGCATTATCAATAACAAAGGGCGCTGTGTCTCAGTGGCCTGAAGGCCCGATACCTGAAAAACAGGCTTTGAAACTAATTTATGAGCTAAAACCTGACGCTTTCACAATAGCTTACGGATTTGCGCGGTTCAGCGCCAATAACGATTAGAGATAAAAGAGGGGATATTTAGAGTTTTTTAGAGAAAAAATGCCCCCAGTGCTGCGAACACGCAGGGGCAATCACACAAGAGAAGGATAATAACATGAAGGATAGAAGATTTACAGATTGCGAATTTTGCGGGTTAACGCTTACGTCTGATCAACAGAATGCAGGCCGCGCATTTTGCGACAGCTGCAGAGAATCGTTAAGGCGCAAATTAACAAAATCTGCGGTGGAGGGCGATAAATGAAATTTTATCCTCACCATATTAGCGATTTTAACAATGCAACCCGCCATTTAACACGCGTTGAACGTAGCGTCTACAGAGACGCAATAGAACACTATTACGACACGGAGTTACCACTAATAACCAATATCGATAAGCTTTCAAAGCGCCTGCTTTGTTTTGTCGATGATGAAAAAAACGCGCTTATTGATATTTTAGATGAGTTTTTTGAAATTTCAGACGATGGTTACTTTCATATTCGCTGCGATGAAGAAATTACCAAATACCGCGCAAACATTGGGGCCAAGGCCAGAGCGGGTATAGCAAGCGCAGAGGCAAGGCGAAAGAAATCAGAAGAACTAAGGAAAAAAGCAACAGGTGTTAAATCTCGTTCAACACGTGTTCATAACCAAGAACCAATAACCAATAACCAAGAACCAATTATTAAAACACTTGATCAATCTTCGATTGACCTTGAATTATTCGAGCAATTTTGGCGGTCTGGCATTCGTAAGGTTAACAAAAAGAAAACCTTGGCCCTATTCAACAATCTTTTAAAAAAACAAACGGACGCGGCGAGCTTTACAGAGATCCTAATTATTGATGTGAAGGCTAGGCTAAATTCTAATCAACTCGGTTTTGCAGAAATGCACCCAACGACGTATTTAAACGGTGAACGCTGGGAAGATGCGATTAATCATAGGTTGCCCGCAATAGCGGAGAGAAAAACAACCTTTGAAAATCTAACCGATAGAAGTTGGGCCGACTCGATTACCCAACCTAAGAAAATTGGGGTTATTTATGAGGCATAACAGCGAAACACAGGAAAGCTCAGAAGCTCTTGATCGATGTAAATTGATTAACAATTGCCTGTCAGGGAATAACTCAAAAGAAAATACTACTCCATTTTTTGGCAAAAGAAGTTATGTCGGCGTTTTATACAGAATTAATAATGTTATTCAGAAAAGTGAAAAGATAACTCGTAAAGAGCTAGTTGAAAAAATCGATATTTGCTGGGTGGATATACGCGATAGCGTCAATAGATTAATTGCTGATGGCACTATCGTTGAAGACTATAAGAAAAATTCACACCATATTTTTAGGGCTTCAAAATGATAACTTTTCAAGAACATGCAGAGCGCGATTGTCGTAATCGTTGCCAGCTAATAGATAGCTTGCTTCGCGGTGACGGAAAAATAATCAGTTATGAGGTAGATGTTTCTAAATTAAAAAAATCATACGTCGGTTTTTCCGCCAAGGTTTTGAATATTATTCGTGACGGTGGGGCAACTCGCAATGAAATAAAAGATGCAACTAACGTAGAGTTTCAAGTTATTGAAAAGGTCGTTAAGAAATTAAAGAGCGATAAAACAATTAAAGAAACTCCCGGCGTTGATAATCGTCGGATTTTGCAGGTTATCAAATAATGTTAAAGCCAGATCGATTATTTCCATTGGATTTAAAAGAAGCAGAAATGTTAGCGCGAATCTCACGACGAGAGCGGGCGTACGATCTTGATAGTTTATCGCGGGAAGAGTTACGACTTGGTAAATCAATCACCACGGATGAATTTTACAGGAGAACGAAATGAGGATTGCGGTGTGAAGGTGTTGGTAGCTTGTGAATATTCTGGTCGAGTTCGAGAAGCGTTTGCTAAACAGGGTCATGAGGCCTGGAGTTGTGATCTATTGCCGACGGACATTGAGGGCAACCACCACCAGGGGGACGTGTTCGATATTATCAATGATGGCTGGGACTTAATGATCGCGCATCCGCCGTGCACCTATCTTGCTAATTCTGGTGTTCAACACTTGCACAAAGACACTAGCCGTTGGCCAAAATTGTTTGAAGGGGAGAGTTTTTTAGGCAATTACTCACTGCGCCAATCGCAAAGGTGGCGATAGAAAATCCAGTCATGCACAAATACTCAAAAGCCCTGATCGGAAGGGTCAAGCAAAGCCAGGTTGTTCAGCCCTATATGTTTGGTCACCCTGAGCAGAAAGCGACGTGCCTTTGGTTGAAAGGGTTGGAACCGATCCAGGCAACCAACAACGTCAAAGAAGCGATGATGAAGCTGCCAAAAAATCAACGAGAAAGATTGCATTATCTGCCGCCTAGCAAGGATCGCTGGAAGATCCGCAGCACAACGTATCAAGGTCTGGCAGATGCTATGGCGGCTCAATGGGGTGCTGTGTAATGGGTGAATACTGGCGCGTTAATTCTGCCGACACACTGTCCGGTTTTCTGAAGAAAGCCGCCGCGCTGGTGGAGGAAAAATGACAGAAACGGCTAGAGCTAGAACAAACGCAATAGGGCAAAGTGTCGGCAATTTACAAGATGGTATAGCGGGCATTATTTGTAAAACAGATCAATTTAAAATTGACACAAGGCTTTCTTATTTTGAGGGGTTTCAAGGTGAATCTTTTTATGAACAGAAATACAGAAATAAAAAACTGGTTGTTGCTCATTTAATTAATCACGAAAATACTTTTTTAGATATTATTGGGCAGATAATGTTTGAAAATAATTATAATTTGACAGTTAGAGTTTATATTTACCAGCTAATAAATTCTAACAAGCATTCAACTTTTGAGGTAAGGACAAAAGAGCATAGATTTCGCTGTTATAAAGGACGGGTTTATAAAACAGTGTTAAATAGTGCGGATAAAAATAATGAGTAGGTTAATTCTTGTCAGTGTTGGAAAAGTCGGGGGGGTTGAGGCTTTTGCGCCGATGGATTTAGAGGATGTTAAAGCAATTGGCGATGCTAAAACTTTAGTTTGTGAAGTTAAGGGTGATCGTTCAAAAAGGACTGCTTTGCAGAATCGGGCAATACACAAGTTTTGTGATTTGCTGGCTACAGCGTTGAATGATGCGGGCTGGGATATGAAAAAAACACTCAGCAAACAAGCTGATATCCCTTGGCATCAAATGACAGTAAAGCAGTTTCTGTGGCGGCCTATTCAGGTTGCGATGCTCAATAAATCATCGACAGCAGGGTTAGAAGTTGAAGAGGTTGCAAAAGTTTATGAAACGCTTAACCGTCACACTGCAGGCAAATTAGGCGTAAGCGTTATCTTTCCATCTAAAAATCAAACTATTGAAGACTCTAAATAATGCCTAAGCGAAAATTAAAATCAGTCGCAAAATTCTCCGAAGATGTCGCCGTTTTACTACAAAAATTGGTAAGGCTAGAGAATTCAGACGATAACGGATATTGCAGTTGCGTTACGTGTGGAACGACTAAGCACTACAAAGAGTTAGACGGCGGGCATTTTGTATCGCGCAGATACACTGCGACACGGCTGATGAAAGAAAATATCTGGCCGCAATGCAAGGGGTGTAACGGATATCTAAAAGGCAATCCGATTCCTTACACGCTTTTTATGATTGATATGTACGGAAAAGAGTTTGTGCATGAATTGAATGCGCTGAAAAACGAGAGCAAAAAATACACGCGGGATGAATTGGCTGAAATGGCCGAGGAATTCAAAGATCAGATTCGTTATCACGAAAACAGGGTAGTAGGATGATCAATAACGCGCACTGCATTGATTATTATTTTAACGGTGCTAACAATGCCAAGCAAAATAACCGTTGGCTCGCTTATGAGTTTTGGCGAGATTGGTTTAACAATGAGTTGCGCAGGGGTAGTGAATGACTTTTAGGTCGATAAGAGTTAAAAGTCATTTACAGTTTAATTTTGGGCGTACAGCGCAAGGCACTGAGACTAGACCAGATTTGAAGTCTAAGGAGCCTCATACAAGCCTAGCTAGTCAAAGCAAATCAAAGCAGTACATTGATATAAGAGCGGCGGCTAACGGCAGCGAGGCTGCCCACAAGGACTTGATAGTGATGTTGGCCGTAGAGGTAGAAAGGCATTGCACAGCAAAGAATTGGAAGATTAAGGATAAATCAAGAGAAATGGCGTTAATTGCGCTAGAACCTTATACTTCAGAGGTTCTTTTAAGTCAGCAAGCGGAGGCCGATATTTTAGGTATCAGCAAATCCGCGTATAGAGAAACTTGGATTAGTCGAAGTGACTTTTTTAAAGATATTGTTAAACGCTGGTCTTCGTAGCCTTATTACGAAGTTCAGCAAGCAATGCTTTCAGTGCATTATGCTCGGTATCAGTAACTAGATACTCTTTTCTCTTTCTTCCATCTGCTGCGGCGGCTTCGCGGTGTTTGGCAACTCTCTCGGTGCTAGTCATATTTCTTCGCCGGTTTCAGCATCCGCTATGAAGTAATAGAATTCATCATCGATGCTGTCTTCCAGTCCTTCGGCGATCATTCCAGCTTCGAACGCTTCCTTTTCATCGTTGAGTCTGTCTAGCTCTTCTAGAGCAGCAGGAAGATAGGGATAAACATCAGAAAATGGGCCGTTATTAGTGTCGCCAATTTGATAAGTCATTTTGTCGCTCCAATCAAAGATAATAGGGTTGCCACTTTTGCTATCCGATGAGCTAATTTCAATTTCTAGGTCTCGGACTTCTCCATACACTCCGCCTACTATGTTGTAGTAGATAGTGATCAGCTTGTCGTCACCGCTAAGATTCAAAGGTTGCCATTCATCGATGTCTGATATTTTGTGGCATTCGACGAATTCTTTAGCGACGAGTATTTGTTTTGCAGTGTTCATAATGTAGTCCTTTTAGTTTAGATTGAGCTGCTTATTCAGCAGTTGTTAAAGGTTATTGTTTTTCAATAAAGTCAAAATACTCACTTACCGAGTCTTCAAAAGCTGTAATCTCGGTGGCAGTCATTTCACTGATCGGTTTGACGCTATCGTTGATTAAACGAAGTGCTGCGTTTCGACGCTGGCTGGCTTCATGCTCAGACGATGAATCAATCGTTGCTTTAATGCGAGGTAGCAGGTCAATTGCTTGCTGATCAAAATTTGCTTGAATAGACATAATGTATTCCTTTTAGTTAGCCCCAGAAGGGCAGTAGTTGCTAGGCTTGCTCGATGGTACAATGGAATTCGCTAGCCAGCCTAAGATGAACGATAGTCCATCCCATCAGTTTAATGCGTCGTTTGACCTGCACCGCACTCTCTATTCTTCGTGGAGTATTCGACCTAGATTAATTACCTCCCTGCCTACGTTTATATCCTCTATCCCATAGTGCTCGCAGAAACTACCTACCGTAAGAAAATTGTTGACCCAATCTAAGTAGAAAGCCCTCAAGAACTCGTTGCTCTCGCCTACTCCCGCCCGCGCTTGCGCTATCTGTTTTGTATACAAGCTGTCCGTCTTCATTTTAGTGTAGTTATTCATGCTTCTTGCTTCCTGTTGTGTGTTTTCCTGAGTTGGTAGATACATTATAGTTGTTTCCGGTAACAATGCAAGTGCTGATTCTGACTAGAATCAGCGTTTTAGACAACTTAGGCTGGCCAGCCTCCTACCTGTTACACCTTAGGCTGGCCAGCCTCCTACCTGTTACACCTTAGGCTGGCCAGCCTCCTACCTGTTACACCTTAGGCTGGCCAGCCTGTCCGCATTTAACCCCCCCCTTGCAAGGGTACTCTTTATTCTGCTGGCTTTTTTACTGTAAAAAAGACTTGTCACCCGTCCGATATAGTGCTACATTTATGTAAATTGGTGAAAATTTCACAATAAATTCTTAAAGCTGCTTTCGGGCGGCTTTTTTTGTACCTGAAATAAAATTACGGACGTTAAAAAAAGTGCCTACTGATGAAAAAAAATCGTGGTTTTTACATGACATTGTGCAGGGTATTAGTCTTTTGACAGTCGCGGGCATGATGATCAGCGGCATAGTCTTCGTAACAAATATAAAAGAAGATTCAGCAGTTCAGAGATCAATACAGAATGAGCACTCCCGCAGAATTGCTTACGTCGAGACCCACCAAGGGAAAACTGACACTAAGCTTGAAAACTCTATCAAAGAATTAAGACGCGAGCAGGGTGAAAAGCTCGATAAACTCGATACAAAACTAGATAGGCTAATCGAGCGATCTGTTAAATGATCGAGTATATCGTTATTCACTGTAGCGATTCGCCTAACGGTTTAGACGATAGAAGATTCGATGGCCCGGGAGCTGTAAATTTATGGCACAAGCAGAAAGGATTCGACGGAATCGGATATCATTTTTTAATAGACGAAAACGGCGAGTCTTATCATGGTCGTCCAATCTTTCCCGACACCGGAGAGATTTGGAACGGCGCTCATGTAAGAGGCTATAACACTCGTAGCATTGGGATTTGCCTAATGGGTTCCCGAAATTTTCATGAGTCTCAGCTAATAACTTTAAGAAAAGAAATAGACTTTATAAAAAGTATTCCGCAATGGTCAAAAGCTCAGCTTGTCGGCCATTATCAGCTAGATGACAAAAAAACTTGCCCGAATTTCAATGTAAAATATTGGTATTCAACGGGAAAACTTAAACCGCAATAGGAAGGTAAAAATGTCAATAGAAAGCATAATCGCTCTCATTCCAATAATTATATCAACTGCTTCAGCAATTGCCGCAATCACTCCAACGCCGCAAGACGATAGTTTATTAGCAAAGCTTTATAAATTGCTTGATGTAATTGCTTTAAATGTTGGGAAAGCGAAACAGCAAAACAATGGGTAAAATTATTGCCGCTTCCTTAGCGTTTTTTTTGGCTGTATTTTATAAATTCATTGGTAGGAGTTCAGACATTGCCCTTGGTGAAGCGCAAGCCGAGCGGGAAAACGCTCAAAGATTACTTGTCCAGCTTCGTGAAGTTAATCGTATTCGTGATCGTATCAACAATGATTCTGATTACGCTGACGAGTTGCGAAAAAACTTTACTCGTAAAGAATGAATACTGTCTTTTCTATTTGCCGGTTTACACGCACCAAGGCGACACTTCAGAAACGATTGATCAAGTTATTCTAAATAACGCAGTCTGGTCAGAGCTTTGCCAAAAAAACTACTAACGAGGACAAGACGTGAAAGTTTTTAATTTACCGCAAGGAACCGAAGGCCCTCAAGGCATACAAGGCCCAGCAGGTTTAGATAGTACGGTAGTTGGGCCTCAAGGCCCCCAAGGAATACAAGGAGAAGTGGGAAATACAGGGCCAGTGGGTACTGAATCAACTGTACCAGGCCCGCAAGGTTTGCAGGGCGATCATGGAATTCAAGGAAATTCTGGCCCACCAGGATCTGACGGCGCAGCGGGTGCAGATAGCACAGTTCCCGGCCCCCAAGGTTTGCAAGGCTTGCAAGGGATTCAGGGTTTAACAGGTGCAGCAGGAGAAAATAGTACAGTACCCGGCCCTCCCGGAGCACAAGGAATTCAAGGCCCGCAAGGAATTCAGGGGATTATTGGTCAAACCGGAATTGAAGGCCAGCAAGGTCCGAGCGGTCAAGGCTTTCAAGTTACAAAAACTTATTCTAGCGTAGCTGCGTTAAATGCAGACACATCACCAACAGGAATTCTGGCTGGCGAGTTTGCAATTATCGATACGGGTGATGTTTCAAATGCGGAAAACTCCCGTCTTTATTTGTGGAATGGTACGGCTTATAATTTTATTGTCGATGTGAGTGGTGCGCCCGGAATGCAAGGGCTGCAAGGCCCAATCGGCTTAACAGGCGATCAGGGAAGCCAAGGAATCCAAGGCGAAACCGGAGCAGCAGGCCCTCAAGGAATTGAAGGCGTTGGTTCAGCCGGGCCACAAGGCAGTCAAGGCGACCCCGGCCCGCAAGGAATTCAAGGTTTAACTGGAAATACTGGAGCTACAGGCGCTGCCGGAGCCGATGGTGCTGATGCGGAAATCAGCGGGCACTTAACTGCTGATTCTTACTCAACAACTGCGGGCGTTAAGTATCAAGCAAACAACATAGCCAACGCTGACGGCACAGCATTCCACGCGAGTTTTGTAGATGGTGGCTCTACGATACTTCATTACGACGGAAATTCTCGCGTAACAACCGGAGCAGGTGGAGTGAATGTTTCAGGAAGCATAGCAGCTTCAGGTGCTATTAATGCGGGTACAGCAGTCAACTTAATTAATACAGACTCAAGTGCTTCTATATCTGCTCGTTGTGCTACTGCTAGTTACAAGCTGCAAGCCGTAGGTGCTAACCTCACTATCCTGTACTTGCAAGACTCTGCTGGAATAAACGGTCGTACGGCTATATTAGCTAAACGAGAAGGACGCGTAGCTTTATATTATGACAATGTCGCAAAGTTCGAGACAACTGATACGGGAGCAAAGGTTACAGGTGTTCTGGAAGGTACAGGAGCACCCACCGCAGCAGGCCATTTGACGCGTAAAGATTATGTAGACAGCGAGGTAGCAGATTACCTGCCTTTAGCTGGCGGTACCTTGACGGGTAATGTATCAAGTTCAGTAGCCCCTACATCGGCTGACCATTTAACTCGCAAAGATTACGTAGATACTGCAGTAGCGGCTGTAACCTCTGGCGGCACTGTTGTCCCCGTTATGCTTGAATGTCTTTATCGAGCGCCCCTTCTAGTACCCGGAAATGCCGCACACAACGGTATACACAAAGTAGCTTACAGTTCACCGTCAGTTGGTGGTACGCCCTCTTGGTTTACTCTTTCATCGGATGGATACACGATCACTTTGAGCGAGGATGGAATCTACGAACTTTCGCATAATACTTTTATCGCATCGACCAGTGGTACGCGTAGTAGTGTAAGCGCGAGGTTTGCTTTGGGCGGTGTTGTGCAGTCAATTAGACCAGCAACAGGTTATGTGCGTCTTAGTGCTAATCACAACGAAAGTAGTACCCACATCGTTAATTACCTTATCGAGCGTAGTGGAAGTAATCTTGTGTTAACCGTTCCGCTCGGCAATGAAACATCAAATGGAGCGGTAAATGCCACGATGGCCGCAGGGGAAAGCACACTAACGATTAAAAAAATTACTTAATTTAAAAGGTGGCGTAAATGTCAGGGGAATTACAATATTTGGGAAATCCTGATACGGACACAGGATTCACTGTTACAGCTGATGTTTATGACAATGCGGGAGTACTTATTTCAGAGTCAATAAGTTGTAGTGAGGTAGGTGCCCTTTCAATTTATATAGGTGATATGCCTACTGCTGCAGCAGGATTGTACAGCGTTAGATTTTTTAACGGCGCAACTTTTTTAAACCAAGGAACAATCAATTGGGATGGCGCGCTTGAGATCTATTCAGCGGGTGTCACTGTTCAAGACAAATCAGACATCATAGAGGGAACTAAGGCAGCGATCTTGGGTGCTGAAGCATACCCATGACACTGTGGCAGCTAGTAACTAGTAATAGCACGCTTCCTGTTGAGTCTGGAAATAGCCTGTGGGATCACTTAAATAATCAAAAATCTAGAGTAAACTCAGGTATTGCCCCGGGAAATTTGTGGGAGTTAGTTACTAATTACAGTGCTCTTCCTGTCCAGCCCGGAACAAATTTCTGGGAGCATTTAAACAATCAAAACCCTAACTTAGTATCACTTGGGCTATCTCCACGAGTTTTAAACGTACTAACTGAGCTAAGGGCAATTTCGGTTCAAACAGAAGATCGACTTTATAAACCAAGCTTTGAATTGCGTACTTTAAGAATAAATTCTCAAAACAGGGAAGTTAAAGTAAACAAAGAAATACGCGAATACACTGTATAGACTGAAACAAGTACGGCGATGTTTGAAAATCTTTCAATTGAAAATACATTAGATGTTGTAGCTACTGCACATAGAGCAGCTAAAGCTAAGGAAAATTGGTAATGAAAAAGTTTCAAAAAGACCCAAATGCCATTTTGGATTACTCTATCAATTGGGAAGATTGGCTAGCCGGCGACACGATTACGGCTAGTAACTGGTCAGCAACTACAGGTATAACAATAGTAAATAACTTCAACACTACCACCTCAACTTCAGTTTGGCTTTCGGGTGGATTTATTGGCAATTCATACAGCACTGTTAACACTATAACAACAGCGACAGGCCGAACTGATGAACGCACCTTAACTATTAACGTTGTTAATAAATAGTGCCGATGCGTCCGGGCAAAGTATGCGGATTCGGCGTTTGCCACCATGTAGCAGAGTCAGGTAATAGATACTGCAATCAGCATAAAGATAACGAAACAGGTTGGGGCAGGCATCAAGTCAAGCATGGCAACAGCAACCAGCGCGGCTACGGTTACGCCTGGAGAAAGCTTAGAAATATTGTATTAATCAGAGATAATTTTATCTGCGTTAATCACAGCAAGAATTTAAACAAGATAGTACCCGCCAATCAAGTCGACCATATCATTCCAAAAGCAGAAGGCGGAACCGATGACGAGTCGAATTTGCAGAGTCTATGCGCGCTTTGCCACAGCGAGAAGACAGAGCTAGAAACTGGACGAGGGCGGGGGCGGGTCAAATCTCTATAGTTAACACGGACGTTACCGTCCGCCAAATTTTATGTACACGAATGCAAAATTAACCAAGGGGGTACTTTGGAAAATAATAACGAACTAACCATTAAATATGTGCCGACAGCGGATTTGATTCCCTACGTTCGAAACTCTAGAACGCACAGCGATGAACAGGTAACGCAGGTCGCTTCAAGCATTAAGGAGTTTGGATTTACGAACCCAATTCTTGTTGATGGTGATAATGGAATCATTGCAGGGCATGGGCGTTTATTGGCTGCGAAGAAACTGGGGCTGGGTTCAGTTCCCACTATTAACCTTTCGCATATGTCGGAGTCACAGCGAAAAGCGTACGTGATCGCTGACAACCAATTGGCGCTCAATGCTGGTTGGGATTTGGATGCGCTAAGGCTGGAAGTTGACAGCCTGAAAGAATTTGATTTTGATTTGGAGCTCCTGGGGTTTGACGAGGACGTTATTAGTAAGCTAGTTGATATTGAAACGGGTCTTCCTGAATTACCCGACGGCGGGCGAGATCCATTCCAGCAACGAACGTTTACCCTCCACGATGAACAAGCGCAAAATGTTGAGGAAGCTGTAACATTGGCCAGGACAAACCCAATTTCAGACACTGGGATAAATGATAACAGCAACGGTAACGCAATATCTTTTATCTGTAATCAGTGGTTAGAGTCGCAAAATGCCTAGCGCAAAAGATATTATTATTAAGCCGATCACCGCAGCCGCAGCGAACGCGGTTATCAAGAAAATTCACTATAGCGGGAAGATTGTAAACAATAGCCGTCTTCACCTGGGAGTTTTTCTTAATGGGAAACTAGAGGGGGCTATGCAGTTCGGAGTTAGTATTGATATTCGAAAAACATCAAAATTGGTTGATGGGACGCTCTGGAATGATTTTATGGAATTGAATCGAATGGCATTCAGTGAGGCGCTACCAAAATACAGCGAATCTCGCGCTATTGGGTTTGCGATGAGATTGATTAAAAAAAGATACAATAATATAAAGTGGATTATTAGTTTTAGCGATGGGGCGCAATGTGGAGACGGAACAATATATCGGGCGAGTGGTTTCTGCTTAACAGGAATTAAGAAAAACACACAAATGCTCAAGATGCCGAATGGAAAAATAGTTGCAAAGAAATCGCTAGATAATCCTAACAATTCCTCCGGAGGTAAGTTTGGAAGCCGCATTGCTATGGATTCCGGGGCCAAGCTGCTTCCAGGGTTTCAACTTAGGTATGTTTATTTCATCGATAAATCATACCAAGAAAAATTAACGGTTCCTATTTTGCCATTCTCCAAAATTGAAGATATGGGCGCAGGAATGTACAAAGGTTTAAAGCGTGTGAAGTTAAGCGATGGCTGCGACCAGCAGCACAGCGGCGGTGTGACGCCGACCCGCACGCTCCAAATAAACGAAGGGGCAGCGTAATGGCCGCAGGAAGAAAGCCCAAACCCACAGCACTAAAGCTGCTCACCGGAACCGCACAACCGAGCAGGATGATTAAAAACGAAGCTAAACCAAAGGCCGACGCGATTAAAATGCCTGATCATTTAAGTGATGGAGCTAAGAAATGTTGGGCCATAGTTTCAAAACAGCTTAGAGAGGCTGAGGTATTAACTAATCTTGATACTCATGCATTAGCGATGTACTGCGAAGTTTTTGCGCGATGGCAGACTGCAAATCAAAGTCTAGCGAAGTATGGCCCAGTTATAAAAGCTCCGTCTGGTTTCCCGGTTCAATCTCCGTACCTTCAAATCAGCAATAAATCTTTTGATCAGATGAAAGCTTTGCTTGTTGAGTTTGGCATGACGCCTTCTAGTCGTACTAAAGTTAGCACTGTAGCGCCAGAAGAAGAGGACGCGGCATCTGCATTTATGAAGGGCAATAAAAAGAAATAATTGGCACAAATTCAGGACGCGCTACGCTATGCAGACCAAGTAATTGCGGGCGAAGTTGTGGCTGGTCGATTAGTTAAGCAAGCGTGTGAACGTTTTATTGATGACTTAGAAAATGCAGAAGCAAAAGGATTGTATTTTGATCAGCTAGAAGCCCAAAGAATCTTAGATTTTTACGATATTTTTATAAAACACGTTAAGGGTGAGCTCGCAGGTCAGACTGTTGAAATTGAGCCTTGGCAAGCTTTTATATTAATTAACCTTTTTGGTTGGTATCAGGTAAAAGATAACCTACGCAGATTCAGAACGGCTTATATAGAAGTTGCTCGAAAGAATGCGAAGTCTACTTTATCGAGTGGTATAGCTTTATTTTTGACCGGCTTCGATTCAGAACCCGGAGCAGAGGTTTACAGCGCAGCGACTAAAAAAGATCAGGCGAAAATCGTATTCAATGACGCTTCAGAGATGATCAACAAATCTCCTGAATTACGCAGATCCTTTGGCGTTCATAGGAATAATATTCACAATAAGTCTAGTTATTCAAAGTTTGAACCGTTATCTGCTGACGCAAATTCTTTGGACGGGTTAAATATATCTGGCGCGGTTGTTGATGAGTTACATGCTCACAAAACAAGAGAGGTCTGGGACGTCCTAGAAACCGCAACTGGGGCAAGACGGCAGCCAATGATTGTTGCAATTACTACAGCAGGAAGCAATCAGCAGGGTATTTGCTATGAACAGCGCGATTACGTTACAAAGATACTTGGAAGCCTTGCTTCTGATGAAAGTTACTTTGGGGTAATTTACACGCTAGACGACGAAGACGATTGGCTTGATGAATCTAAATGGATTAAAGCTAACCCTAATATCGGGGTATCGGTGAAGTGGGACGATATTAGAAGACTCGCCCTAAAAGCAAAAGAGCAAACAACAGCTAAGAATAATTTTTTAACTAAGCGATTAAATCGGTGGGTAACAACCGCTAGCGTTTGGTTGAACATGGAGTTCTGGGAGCGAGCGCCACGAATTGCAAGTGATGAATCGTTGCAAATAATGCCTTGTTGGATTGGAATTGATTTGGCTAACAAATTAGATATTGCAGCTGTGGTATGCGTTTTCAAGGACGGCAAAGACTATCATGTTAAAAGTCGCTTTTATATTCCCGAAGATAATATTTCCGCTAAGTCTAAAACTATCGGAGTTATGTACCAATTATGGGCAGAGAGCGGTTTTTTAATAACAACGCCGGGTAATATTATTGATCACGAAACTATCGAGGAAGATATTAGAGAGCTTTTAAGTGAGTATAACGTTCAAGAAGTAGCTTTTGACCCGTGGGGAAGTGTTCAAATGGCCAATCATTTATTAGGCGATGGAGCACCAATGATAGAAGTTCCGCAAACTGTAAAAAATATGTCGGAAGCAATGAAGGAGTTAGAAGCTTTGGTAATGGCTGGTAAAATTCATCATGGCGATAACCCTGTATTGAATTGGATGGCTTCAAATGTCACATGCGAGCCCGATAGAAATGAAAATGTATTCCCGCGCAAAGAGCGAGCCGATAACAAAATAGATGGCATTGTTGCATTAATTACTGCTCTATCGAGAATAATTAGAGTAGAAGCTGACGATGGCCATGCGTATTTAGAAAGAGGATTTATAACATTGTGATAAATTTACTAAAAGATTTGGTCAGCGGGCCGAGCGGGTTTCAAAACGCTACACTAAAAGAACCTGAGTGGTGGCGGCAAACGCTATTCACGCAAAACAATACGGCTGCTGGTGTGGCAGTTACCCCTGATTCTGCAATGAGTGTTTCTGCAGTTTACGGCTGCGTCAGAATTTTAGCTGAAACTATCGCTAGCTTGCCCTTAAAAATCTATGAGTCGGACGCAAAAGGTAATAGACAGATAGCGTCGCACCCACTAAATGCGTTGCTTGGTAATTCTTCAAATGGTGAACAAACTGCGTTTGAATTGCGTGAGTTCATTATGACTAATTTAGGTCTTAGAGGTAACGCATATTCACAGTTAATACGCCGAAATGGTGTTGTTGTTCAGATCAACCCGTTAAATTCTCGATATATGAATATTGATCGAGATAGCAAAGGACAGCTGGTATTTGATTATCAAGAAGGGGGCAATGCTAACAATTTTAAAACCAAAGACATTTGGAGGGTTGCCGGCCTGGGTAGCAACGGAGTTACAGGACTTTCGCCTATATCGTTAGCTCGCGAGGGAGTTGGTGCCGCACTTGCTACGGAATCTCTTGCAAATTATATGTACGCCAACGGTGCTCAGACCAGCGGGACGTTAGAATTTGAAAAAACATTAACCCCAGAGCAGATAGAAAACCTGCGCAATCAATTTGCAGAGCATTATCAAGGTACAAAGAATTCTGGAAAGCCTTTAATTTTAGAGTCTGGAATGTCTTATAGTGCTGTAGGCATGACCGCTAGAGATTCGCAATTTATAGAGTCTCGAAAATTTCAAATAACAGAAATTGCTCGTTGGTATCGAGTCCCTCCGCACATGCTTGCAGAGCTATCAGCAGCAACTTTTTCTAACATTGAGCATCAATCAATAGATTTTGTTGTTCACACTATCCGGCCTTGGCTAGTAAGGCTGGAGCAGACGATTTGGCGCGATTTACTCACGCAGTCAGAGAAGCAGCGTCTATACGCCTCGCACACCGTAGAGGGGCTTTTACGCGGCGATACAGCAACGCGATATGAGGCTTACGGCAAAGGCATCACTGATGGCTGGATTAATCGTAACGAAGCCAGAGCCAAAGAGAATCTTCCGAGTATTGAAGGACTCGATGAGTTTATTCTTCCGCTTAATATGGCAAGTCAATCAGAGCGGGAGCAATCATTGACAGATAGCGCGGCTATGAATATGGCTAGCAAGGAAATAAAGGCGCTGCAGCTTGAAGCCGATAGAATGACTCCTTCCGAATTTATGAATTGGCTTCCTTCATTCTATCTCCGCCATAAGGAAAATTTGTCGGAAAACATGGCTACAAGCCCGGATAAATTCAGAAATTATATTGATAAAAGAATATCAGATTTTGAGGCTGACCCAGCGTTTGCAATGCAAGACGTACAGCGTAACGCAAAACAACAAATTAAAGGCGTAATTTATGAATGAAATATTGATATATAGCGATATCGGTGAAAACTATGCCGGTGATGGAGCGACAGCAAGCGTTATAAAATCTCAGCTAGAAGAGTTTAAAGGCGATGTTACCGTTAGAATTAACAGCGGTGGTGGCGATGTTTTTGAAGGTTTCGCAATTTATAACCTGCTGACTCAGCATGAGGGGAAAACAAAAGTAATAATTGACGGTTTAGCGGCATCTGCTGCTTCAGTTATCGCGATGGCTGGTGATGAGGTTGTTATGGCTGAAAACTCGCTGATGATGATACATGATCCTTGGACAATGGCCCTCGGTGATGCCGAAGATATGCGGGCTACTGCTTCTCTGCTCGATAAAATTAAAGACTCCATCGTAACCACTTATAAGAATAAAACGGGCATTGATTCAGAGACAATATCGTCAATGATGAAAGAAGAAACATGGCTAAACTCCAGCGAAGCGATAGGGCAGGGATTTGCAACGATAACCGCAGAAGCAACGAAGTCTATATCTAACACTGCAAAACCTTGGATAAAAAACGCGCCAAAGCCTAGCGATTTGGCCACGATTCCAGAAATAGAAGAAGAAATCACCGAAGATATTATTGCGACAGAAACGGCATGGAGACTAGCAGCCAACAAGCGCAAAATCTCTATTCTTGAACGCGAAACATCGTTCAAAGGTGATATTTGAATAACAGGGTGAGTTAAATGCTCAAAATGCAGTGTTAATTTACCCTAAAGAATAAGGCAGCCGCCTTAGCATTTTAGCAGCCGCGACGATGCACAAACTGACCGCTTAATTGCGGTTTTTTTTCGACCAAAAAATGTAAATCGATAACCGCTTAGGCGGTTTTTTTACGTCTATTAAACGAGTAATTATTATGGATATCAACGATATTTTGCAAAAACGCGGCGAAGTTGTCGCACAAATGAAGCACCTGAACGATTCTGTAGAAAAAGAAGGGCGGGATTTTTCAAGCGAAGAACAAACTAAGTTTGACGCGATGGATAAAGACCAGATCGAGCTAAAAAATCGATCTGACCGCATGGCAAAGACTGAAGAGCTTTTTAGTGCTTCCGCGCATATATCAAGCGAGCCAGTTAGAGCTAGCGTAGGATCGAAGTTTGTTAATCCTTACAGCACCGAAGATTATGCTAACAGCTTTAATAGCTACGCTCGAAAAGGTAAATCTGTCCTCGACGCGTCAGTTTTAAACGCTTTACAGGTCGGCACTGATTCCGAAGGTGGTTATATTGTTCCTGAAGAATTCGATACGCAGTTAATCCAAACGCTTTTGGACTATAACGAAATTCGACAGTATGCCAATGTAATTACTACAGCTTCGGATCGAAATATTCCGGTTGAAGCTAGTAAAGGCGTTGCAACTTGGACAGCAGAAGAAGCCGCGTACACTGAAAGCGACGCTGCTTTTGGAACACTGGTTTTGGGCGCGCACAAGCTATCTCGAATTATTAAAGTCTCCGAAGAATTACTTCAGGATGCTTTTTTTAATGTTGAAGGTTATCTGGCGGCAAACTTTGGTGAGACCTTCGGTACTGCTGAAGAATTAGCCTTTGTTGCTGGTAATGGTTCTGGCAAGCCGTCCGGTATTGTTTATGGTGCTTCGGCCGGAATTACTGCGTCAGGAGCAGCCGCGATTACCTCTGACGAGCTTATTGATCTTTATCACAGTTTAACGCGCCCTTATCGCGCCAACGCTGTTTTCTTGATTAATGACTCAACAGCGAAAATGGTTAGAAAGCTCAAGGACTCCGACGGTCAGTACTTGTGGCAACAAGGTCTGCAAGCAGGCCAGCCAGATTTGATACTGGGCCGCCCTGTCGTTTGTTCTGAAGCAATGCCAGCTGCAACTACTGGTCAACGTTCAGTAATTTTTGGTGATATGCGTAATTATACTATTGCTGATCGAACTGGCTCAGTAATTCAGCGCCTTAATGAGCTTTATGCCGCAAATGGGCAAATCGGCTTCAGAATGTACAAGCGCACAGAGGGTAAAGTTACAAACTCTGCTGGCCTAAAAGCATTAACTCAAGCCTAACTATAGGAAGGGGGCTGGCAACAGCCCTCTATTTAATATGATTAAATTATTAACGAGTATCGCGGGATCTGATTTTTCCTATCAAGTTGGCGAAGTTGTAACGCTTGATAAAGAATACGAAATTCGATTAATCGCTAGCGGTCAAGCAGAAGCAGTTATTAAACCAGCACCAAAGAAAAAGGCCGTAAAATGAAGAGGCGCATCACAACAAAACCCGTTCTAAATTGCGTGTCGGTTAGTGATGCGAAGACTTTGTTAATTATCGAGGGGTCTGAAGACGATGCTTTTTTATTATCTCTAATTGAGCAGGCAGAATCTTATGCGCAGCGTTATATGAATCGGCCAATAATGGCGCAAACATATACCTATTATTTTGATGGATTTGATTCTGTTCTTCGTCTTTATACCGAAGGAGTTAATAGCGTTACATTAAAATATGACGATATAAACGGCTCCGAGCAAACTTTAAGTGCCGAAGATTATTATTTTGATCAGTACAGCTACCCTTCACTCATAGAATTTCCAGCGGGATGGCCTTTAGTAAGTGATCGGCCAAATTCTATTAGAGTAGAGGTAATAAGTGGCTACGCTACATCACAAGACGTACCCGACGGAATAAAAACCGGCGTATTGTTGATGGTCGGCCATCTTTATAATAACCGGGAGGGGTCGAGCGATAGAAAAGTGAACCTAGTTCCACTTGGCATTAGCTCATTTTTAGATCAATACAGGGTTTTCGGATGAAAGCTGGGAACTTACGTCATAGGGTTAGAATTGAATATCCCGGTATTGCAAAAGACGACTTTGGGCAAACAGTTTCTACTTGGGAATTAGTTGCAGAGCGTCGATGTGAAATCACTGGATTTGCTGGCGGTGAAGAGTATTCGTCTAGTGCAGAAATTGCAGAATCTACGCACAAAATACTGATGCGATATGACAGCATAAGCGCGACGATTACTAGTAAATACAGGCTTGTATATTCGTCGCTTATTTTTGAAGTTACAGCGCCTCCTGAGAATGTGGGCATGAAAAATAAAGAAATAAAGTTTATTTGTAAAGTTGTCGAATGATCGAATCTGAAATAGAAATATTAGGGTTGGAAGAATTAGAGACAGCTTTGCTCGGTTTAGGGTCTGAACTTGGTGCTAAGACTTTAAAAACAGCGTTGCGAGATGCAGCGAAACCCATACATCAAAAAATAAAGCAAAACGCGCCAGTAAGCCCGGCCGATTCGCAAACAAAAGTTAAAGATCTAAAGTCTTTATCAAAAAGAGGCAAATCTTTACAAGTTGGGTCTGGCATGTTGAAAGATCGAGTAAAAATTCGATCAAGAATGAATAAAACTAACGGCAGAAACAGGCGCGGCTTTAAAGATGATGATGTAGCTATTGTTTCTGTTGGAGTCCATCGAGCTTATTACGCTTATTTTATCGAATATGGCACATCTCGCAGAGTCGCTAAACCATTTGTCCGGCCAGCTGTTTCAGAAAGCGCAAAGGCTGTTTCTTTATTTAAAACGCGCCTTATTCGGCGTATTGAGTTAGCGCGGCGTAAATTGGTAAAAAAACGATGATTGATCAAGCATTTTATAAAATACTAATTAACACAGAAGCAATAACCAACGTTGTAGGTGCTCAAATACACGCGTTGATAGCTCCCTCTCAAGCTGATTTATATATTACATATCAAGAAATATATAGCAGGCGATCTAAAAATATTGACAATAGCTCGGCGCAAAAACGCTCAGAATTTCAGGTCGATATTTTTGGAAATCGTTTATCAACTGTCTCTTCGCTGGCGCAAATCTTAATAGAAGCGTTAGATGGCATTAATAATGCCGACTATGGTTATAACATTCAATTAATAAGCGTCGGAGAAGAGCGGTCAGAGTTTGAATCAGAAACAAAACTCTATAGGAAATCTATAGACTTCACTTTATTTTATGACTAACAAGGTAATTAAAAATGGCTAAACAAACAGTAGTTCAAAGCAATGTAGTTGTAGCGCAAGGCGCTGTATTAGAGCTTTCAACCGATGACGGCGTAACTTATGCGCTGGTTCCCGGTGTGGAGACTATCCCGCAGGTTGGCGTTGAGGGTTCTTTCGTTGAAGTCACATCAATCGACGAATTAACCAAAACCTATGTTCCCGGCGTTCAAACGCCGCCAGAATGGGAACTTGCCTTTAATCGAGTTGGTGATTCTACGGTTCAAGACGCTTTAATTAATGCCGCGATTGCTCGAATCAAGGTAATGATGAAAATAACTTATCAATCTGGCGATGTTACCGAAATTACGCTGGCTTTAAACGGGTATTATGCTGGTGAGGCTGCCCAAGGCGACGCGAAGCAGATGTTTGGAATTAAAGGTCAGCAAGATGGCCCTGCTGCACTAACCAAGGTGGCTTAAATGAGTATTAGCTTCGATGATTTGATTTCTAAACAATTTCTAACCCCGGTTTCTACAAAAGTAGCCGGGGTCGGAGTTGTCGATATTCGCCCGGTTAGTGCGGCAGAAGCGTTTGATGTGCAAGCCGCTTTGGTTGATTTGAAGGGTGAAAAATTGGAGAAATACATAAGCACCAAAGCACTCGAATTTGTAAAAGGAGGTGATGTCTCAATAGGAGAAGTTACATTGTTTCGTAAAAATGTGTCTTCCACCGCGATATCACAAATATTTTCTTTTGCGCTTGGTTCTGACTCCAGTGTTATTGAAGACGTAGAGGCTACAGAAAAAAACTAATAAGCCAGCCTAAATTAATGGCGCTGATCGAAGTTTGTGACGCGCTAGGCTGCTCTATCCGCGAAGTTTCCGAGCATATCGACGCAGAAGAGCTTGAATATAGGCTGGTTTATCAGTTGATCAAAATGGGCTTTACTTCTGATCAAGAAAAAATCAGAAAACAGCGCACAGATAGTTTTTTACAAAATGCTCGCTCCGATAATTGGGGCAATTGATAAAGGTTAAATCATGGCAACAGTTGCAACGCTAACAATTGATCTGGTCGCTAAGTCTGCAAAACTAAGATCCGAGCTTACAAAAGCGGGAAAATATACAAAAAACTGGGGTAAAAAAACACGGTCAGAGGTAAATGCTGTAGGCAAAATGATGGCAGGAGTCGCTGCGGCCGGGGTTACAGCAATAGCAGCATCTTACGTTGTGGCAGCAAAGGAAGCAGATAAACTAGCTAAAACAGCAGATAAGTTAGGGATATTACCGGAAAAGCTAACCGCAATTGGTTACGCGGGCGAGTTAACCGGCGTTTCGATTGAAACCACAAACATGGCTCTTCAGCGGATGACCCGAAGAGTAGCAGAGGCTGGCCAAGGTACTGGTGAGGCTGTAAAAGCTTTAGCAGAGCTGAATTTAAACGCCAAAGACCTCGCAAAACTGTCGCCAGATCAACAGTTTTCTGTTCTTGCGGACGCCATGAATAACGTTGGCGACTCTGGTGATCGTGTCCGGTTAGCGATGAAATTATTCGACTCCGAAGGCGTTTCGTTAGTGAATACGCTAGCTCTCGGGTCTGGTGGTTTAGCAGAAATGGAGCAAGAGGCGAACGAGCTTGGTATAACGTTAACTCGGTTTGATTTGGCAAAAATAGAAGCCGCGAATGATTCATTTTTAAAAGTTCAAAAAACTAACTCTGCTTTTGGTAAGTCTTTGGCAACTGAACTCGCGCCCTTAGTTGAAGCTATTAGTGATCGTTTTGTGGATGCCGCGAAGGAGGCCGGGGGATTTGGTAGTGTTGCAAAATCAGTTGTATCAAGCTTAGTTACCGGCGTTGGATTTTTAGGGAATACGATAAGAGGAATGGAGGTAATTTGGGCCTCTGTAAAAGTTGCTGTTATTGGCTATGCGGCCGCCACTCTGGAGGCTTGGGCGGGCGTTGATAGGGTAGCTACAAATGTTTTAAATAAAATACCCGGGGTGACGGCTGAAACAAGCAAAGGATTACAAAATCTTGCTTCAGAAATGACTGCAGATCTTGGTACGGCTGTTGAAGATCTTAACAAATTAATGATGTTAGAAATGCCGCTTGACCAAGCGAGAAAGGCGGTTGCCGCAATAAATCTAGTTGCAAACGCTAACGCAAAGGCTGCTGCACTATCGAAAGAAAATACAGGCGGCGGTAATATTGACGTTGGCGTTGCTGTTGCTGATACAAGTGGAGCTTTTGAGCGCGTTCGTCAATCGTTATTAAGCGAAGAAAATGCGGTTAATGAAAGTTATAATAGAAGACGTCAGATAATTCTCGATAACACGTTAGAAACTGACACGCAGCAGGCTGATTTACTTCGCCAGTTAAAAGAAGCCCGAGACGCTGATCTTGAAGAAATTAAACAAACAAAATATGAAGAGGACAACGAACAGGCGATAAAGGCAGCAGAGGAATGGGTTGCAATTTGGGATGATGCTGCGAACAGGTTTTCAGCTGGTATCGGTAACGCCGTTGCAAATGCGGTTTTTGAGCAAAAAAATCTAGGTGACGCTGCAAAATCAATTGTTGTTGATATGGGCAAGCAAATATTATCGACGCTTGTAGAAATTGGCGTTAAAAAAATGATAATGGCTGCAATGGGTAAATCTATTTTAGCCAACGAAACCGCAGCAGCAGTAGTAGCCGGTAAAACGGTTGCGCTTGGATGGTCGCAAGCGGCGGCGATGACGAGCCTTGCATCTTTTGGCGGCAACGCTATTCCTGCGGCCGCAGCGATAACTAACACTTCAGCACTGGCAACAGGTTTAGCCGGTGTTATGCATGACGGCGGTGCAGTACCCACTGACGGGACTTACTTTTTGCAAAAAGGCGAGTTTGTTCAAAGCAAAGACAATGTTGATAAAGGCAGTAGCGAAAAATTAAGCGTGGTTATTAATAACGCACCGGCGGGTAATCACTCGGTTTCGCAGGATGAGCGCGGAATTACAATTGATCTAGCAGTTGACAAAATGATTGACGAAATGAACGGCGGCCGGGTTGGTGACGCTATGGAGTCTCGTTACGGTATTAATTCAGCCTATGGAGCGAGAAGATAATGGCAGCTTGGCCGGGAACCTTACCACAATATCCGCTTTTAAATTCTTACAGCACTTCAAGAAATGACGGGCGAGTTATAACAAAAGTTCAGCAAGGCGCGCCCAGAGTTAGGTTGCTTTATGCAAACACGCCTCGGGAGTTTACCGCTAGTTATACAATGACTTTAGCGCAATGGGCAACGTTTGACGCGTTTTACTATGCAACATTAGCAGGAGGGACGCTTACCGTTGATTTACCGTTGCTTACACCGTCGGGCCTTGGAACTGTAGAGGTCTTAATTCTAAAAGTTGGAGCACAAAAAATGCTTTCGAGTGAAATGGTAGGTTTTACGTTGACGGTTATCGAGGCATGAGTTTATTAGATGAGGTTTACGCTTCAAATCCGAGTGATAAGATTCTTTATACAACATTAGAGTTGCTACACTCAGCTTTTGACTATCAAAGCCCTGCGGGTGTGATAAGGCTTTGTTCAGGCTTCGATGATTTAACCGCGACGCTTGAGGCTGGCGCGCCTTTTGATCCTGCCGCAGCCGTTGTATTCACAGCGTCCGGGTTAGCCATTAGAGCGCCCAATAAAGGTATTAAAGGGCGCCAGGAAATGACAATAACACTGGACGCTGTTAGCGGCGAGGTAATCGAGCAGCTAGAGCAGGTCATTGCAGCGCCAAGGGAGCCTATAAAAGCCATCTTGCGTTATTTTGTTTCCAGCGATTTGTCAGAGCCGCAAAATATACCGTACCAAATGACAGTTATAAATCCTTCAGTATCGCCAGAGCAAGTTACAGCAAGAGCCGTTTTTACAGACGTTCTTAATAAATCATACCCTGCAATAAATTACACCCTACAAAGCCACCCCGGTTTAGCCTAAATGTGGGCCAAACAATATATCGGAATTCCTTGGGTCGCTTATGCGACTGGCCCGGATGCTTACGACTGCTGGGGTCTCGTTGTTCATTGCCTAAAAACCCATTTTAACATCGAGGCCGATAGATTTTTAGATGTTATTACTGACGATCATAAATCTATTAATCGCGCATTTGAATCAGAAGCGGGTAAAAAACAATGGATTCAGATAGACGAGCCCATAGAGGGCGCTGTCGTTATGTTGTCATTAAAAACTAGATTTTTTCACCATATTGGTATTTACACTAATGGGCGGGTTTTGCATTCCCGTGACGGTGCAAACGTTTCTCTAGAATCAATCTCAAGACTAAAACAGTCTGGATTTAAACAAATTAGGTATTATGTACATGACAGCATTCTTAGCAATTCTTAAAGACCCGTTTAGCGCTAATTTTGATTGGCAGGAAATACCAGCCGGTCAATCTGTACATGATTTTGTCGCCAACAACACAACAAACTTCGTTAGCGGAGAAGAGCAACCCATTGTTGTCCTTTTAGACGGCGAATATGTAGAAGCTGAAAAGTGGAAAGATACTGTAATACACAAAAATCAAAGGTTAATAATTGCTAGTCGACCACAAGGCTTAGACCCTTTGACATGGTTGTATATTGTTATAGTTGCAGTTGCAGTTGCAGTAGCGGCAACTACATTAATTAACGTACCCGACGACGCAACCACTCAAGAAAATCAGTCGCCGTCATACAGCGTCAACGCACAAGGCAACTCGCCAAGATTAGGCGAAGCTATCCCGGACAGATACGGGCGGTGGCGTGTTTTTCCTGATTGGGCCGCCAAGCCATATAAAGAATATATCGGTAACGACGAGTATTTGTTCCAAGCGTTTTCAATCGGCTGGGGTTCTTACGATCACACCAATTTAAAAATTGGCCAAACTGATATTTCTAATTTTGATGATGTTACTTATGCGCTTTATGAGCCGGGACAAGTTGTCGATCTTTTTCGCCCAGATGTTTACACCGCCTCAGAGGTTGGAGGTTCTGGAGTTGATCTTTTTGCAACAAATGAACCAGAATATACTAGCTGGATCGGGCCTTATATTGCAAACGCTTCGGGAACAACGACCGATACTTTAGCCGTTGATATACAATTTCCGCGCGGTATTTCACGATCAGATGATGATGGTGGGCTAAGCACTAGAACAGTAAACCTAGCTTTCCAGTACCGGGAAATTGACGGATCTGGCGCGGCAGTTGGTAGTTGGTTGTCGTTGGCAACAAAAACTTATTCACAAGCCACAATTGATACGCTTAGATATACTGTTAAAAAGACAGTTACTTCAGGGCGTTATGAGGTAAGGGCGCGAAGAACAAATTTAACTCAAGACGATTTTAGAACTAACGATAAAGCAGTATGGGTCGGTTTGCGTTCATTTTTAGAAACTGACTCTACTTTTGAGCAAACAGTATGGGTGGTAAAAGCAAAAGCAACATCTCAGCTTAGCGCGCAATCTGAAAGAAAGTTTAATGGCGAATTTACTCGCAAGCTTCCTATATGGAATGGCACGGTCTGGTCTGCTGAAACAGCAACTAGAAATCCTATGTGGGCTTATGCCAATATTTTAAGGGCAGAGTATGGCGGTGATTATTCAGATTCAAATTTAAATTTAACAGAAATAAAGGCCGTTGCCGATGCTTGCGACTCAAGAAGCGATTATTATGATGGCCAATTTGATAGGAAAGGAACCCTTTGGGCTGCATTGAAACAAGTCTGCTCTAGTTGTCGTTCACACCCTGTCCAGTTTGGTGATTATTTTTCAGTCGTCAGAGATGACGGTAATCCACAAGCTTCCTACATGATGAACGGCCGAAACACCACCAAACCAATTAACGTAACGTTTCAGACGATGGATCAATGGGCGGATGATTCAATCGAAATTGAATATACTGATCCAACGAGTTGGAAGCCAGAGCGGATATTATGCGCCATTCCCGGTACGGCTGGAGCAAAGCCAAAGCTAATAAAGATGCCTTTTTTAACGGACGCGACGCAAGCCAATCGCGAAGGTATGTTTTTAGCAGCGCGATTTGCATACAGAACGATAGTAACAGAAATAACCACTGAACTTGATGGGATGGTGCCGCAGTATTTAGACGGGCTACAAGTTGTCAGCCATTATATGAACTGGGGCAAAGGCGGAGAGGTTGTAGCCGTCAGCGGTCAAAGGCTCACTTTATCGGAGCCTGTAGAATTTGGCGCTTCTAATAATTTTATTTATTTACGCGCAGATAATGGTGCAAGATCGGCCGCTTATGCTGTAACAGAGGTTGTTGGCCAGCCTTATAAAGTTGATGTAACTGATTCAATTCCGTCATATCTGTACACTGGCAATGCAAAAACTAAAACCTTTTTTGCGTTTGCTGACGGGGTAGAAACTCCCCGCGCTATGCTGGTCGAAGACATATCAAGGTCGGGCGAAGTTGCAGTAAAAATACGGGCGGTATTAGACGATCCGAGGGTACATCAATACGATGCCCTAATTAATTCTGGAACAATCTTAACGCCACCACCACAACCCCCAGCGGGAGACAAAGATTTATCTATTAGCGGTGTTCAGGTTATTTACGGTGGAACATCGCAAGACCCACTAGTAAAAATTAGCTGGAACCCAAACGGAAAAAGGTATTTTGTCGAATATTCTTACAATGCGGGCGCGCTTTGGGAAGGCCGGGAAACTGTAGTTGAACCAACAATAACATTGGCTTTGAAAAATGCGACAGTTGATATTCGTATAGCAGCGCAAGACGAAGAAACCGGGGCGTGGTATGAATTCCAAATTGAGGCTGGATCTAGTTTTGATGCGCCCGAAACTCCAAGCGGCTTACAACTCGTTGGCGGAGTTTTCAATAGCTCGGTTTTAAATATCGAATGGACAGATTCGGTACAGGCTCAAAGTTATTATGTTGAATATGCTAATGAATCTTCACCAACAGTAATAAAGTGGTCGCAAAATGTTACAGGTATAACTACTAGTCTTGATGTAGATACTGCTTTGCTCAATGGGTTATCGCGTGAAATGCGCGTAAAGCTTTACGGCGTAAACGCTAACAATGTTCGCAGCAATTTACCGGCAGAAATCACGGTTAAAAATGAGCAGGTAGCGGAGTTAACAGGTGTTGTTGTATCCGCTGGAATAGAACAAGCGGTAATTGAATGGACGCCCTCACAGGAAGGAGATAGACAAGGCGTTGCAATTTGGGCAAGCACAACTAACGGCTTTACGCCAAGTTTAACAACACTGGCAACTATGGATGCTGGCTTTGCGCTTTATCAATATCCAACAGCAGATGGCGTAGCTTGGTATTTTAAAATCGCAGCCTTTGATAAATGGGGCTTTGATGAATTGAATTACCCTGTTCAATATTCAGTTACAGGAGTCGGTGTAAATATCGATTTAACAGCTATCGAAGACGATATCGCTGCTGTTCAGTTAGATTTAGATGCTGCAGAAGCAACGCTAGTTACTTTAGATACTGACTTAGAGGTATTGGCAGGTACTGTTAGTACTTTGGATGGCGATCTTACAGCCGCAGAAGTTACACTATCTGGCTTATCGGGCAAGTTTCCTATCGTTGGCACGGACATTACAAACAGCGCCATATCCACCGAGAAGGTCGCAGCAAACGCTATTACAGCGGATTTGATTGCAGCAAACAGTATTACGGCGGCTAAGATTGTAAGTGGTGTTATTTCGGCCGATAAACTCAGCGCAAACAGTGTGGCGGCGGATAAGATTGTAAGCGGCTCGGTGTCGGCAGATAAGCTGGCAGCAAACAGTATTACGGCCGATAAAATTGTCAGCGGTGCGGTGTCGGCAGATAAGCTGTCAGCAAACAGTATTACGGCGGATAAGGTTTCAGTTAACGCCATAGAGGCCTCGGCCATCAAAGCTTCTGCCGTGACGGCAGATAAACTCGCAGTTAACAGCGTGACCGCAGCTAAAATTGTCGGCGGCACTATTACCGGCGATAAGCTGGTAGCTAACACCATTACTTCGGATAAAGTTGATACTCGTAACCTGACTATTAAAGACGACGATGGTAACGTTATATTTGGGTCAGGTCAGAACGTTGATTACAGCAGAGTCGGCGGTACTAAGCCTCCAGCGAATGCTGCTGTAAATTCGCCAAGTATTGGTGCTAAAAGTAATTATCTTACTTTTGAGTCAGCAAATAACGGTGAAATTTACATACATGGTTTTAACGCTGAAGGTCAGGCAGCTGACATCCCTGGATACATAAGTTACAACGGCGAGCAGATCAGTATTCAGGGTAAAATTTTAACTGGCAATGGCACTACAACTGGGTTTTTAGTATATGACCCAGATCCGGCAGACTTAACAGGATATACGCGGCCTTATTTAGTTAACAGTGTGGCCGTCGATAAAGTATTTGCAAAAAAAGAAGGTCAGCAATGGTCATACGATGACAACACTACTTGGGTTCCATTCACACCGAGCGCCACCGCTGTAGTATTTGGTGAAGCTATCACGACTTCAAGAGATAACGTAGCTTCAGCTAGTGCTTGGGGATATGGTCGCTCTCCCGCATCGATAGTAGATCCTAATGCCACAGAAGGTGCCACTTGGGGTAATAATGTTACTGGTCAACCGAGTGATACAGAGCTTTCTGCTAGCACTGGTATGCTTGAAACTTTTCAATATGACTCTATTTCTGAGCTTCCTTGGACTGGACTTTCAAATGGTGCAGGCGAATTAGAATTAACGATAGCAGCAGGTGGAGAAGTTGGGGGAAAAGTTCTACAAATTGGCAACAATAGCGGTAATGATGAGGCTTGGCTTGTTTTTAATAAAAGTATTCCTTATAACCCTTCAAAGATTTATAGAATAGCCTTCAGAGTAAAAAGGCTTTCGGGAACAGGATTTTTGTATCTTGGTGTTAGTGGGAGAAACGCAACTGATACTAACTGGGTAAACAAGAACGGGGCTGCTAGTTATAGCAGTCAGCATTATTTTGCTGCATCAGGCGCTACTCCAGGTACTGAGTGGGTTACGTATGTTGGATTCTTTTCAGGCTCTAATACTACAGGAAATGGAGTTACTACCAATTCTTATGATAGTCCAGCAACATTGCATGAAGATGCTAAATACTTCAGACCTCATTTTATAGTTAATTACAACGATGCACCGGGGCAAGTTCAAGTTGACGGTGTTGTTGTTGAAGTATTGAGTGCCAACCCTGATGCCACTGTAGGTGCAGATTCATCTAATTTAGCCGTAGGTTCTGGCTTAAATCTTGTGGCTAATGCCTCTTTTGATGAAGGCTTGCAAAATATATCTTTTTGGCAGCCCGGCCCTGTCACAGTTGGCTTAGATTATAGTCCTTCTACGACGTTAAAAAACGGCCACACAGTTTTTGTTCAGCAAGCGAGCACCAACCCTGATCCGAATCAATTAACTAACATAAATTTTGGCACGCTTGGGAGTACGGATAACACACCCGTCACTATAGGCGAAAGGCTAGAAGGCTCTCTTTATGTTGGTGCGCTTAGATGCGAAGCCGTACTACTTGTTGTATGGCTTAGTTCTACTCAAGTTTATTTAAGTAGCACAACCATAGAAACCATTTATCCTGATGAAGCAAGTGGCGGCACAGATATAGACGGGTATAAGCGAATGGGTGGGTTTGTCACTGTCCCTAACATTGCGGACGTGAGTTACGGCAGGCTCTGTATACAGAAAAAAGGTACTGAATCTGGTTCTGTAGATTCTTTTTTGTATGCTACTCGCCCAATGTTGGCCAGAGCATTTACTAACCAGACAGAGCTTTCAGAATGGAATCCGGGGACTACTAAAACAAACTGGGAAAACATTCCAGAGAGACCTGACGCCAGTGCTCTACTTAATAACTTACAAACGTTTGGTGATATACAAGGCGATAAACCCCATATAGACGCTGATGTTACTAGCGCAAACATTGCGGCGGGTTTTGCAGACCAAGGCTCATTAGCTAGTTTAAACAGCGTAGCTTATTCGAGTAATTTCATTACTGGTACTAAACCGCCTAGTGATGCAGAAGCTAATGTCGGGCCAAACCTCATTCGCAATGCTGAGCTTGGTGGGCCAAAAACGCCTGCTAGTTCAACTGCTAGTCAAGTTGTTGAGGGCTGGACTCACTATACAAATAATGTTTCAGAGTCATATGTAAAAAATGCAACTGTAAGTGAGATTCCTCCGTGGGGGAAGCTTGACCAACGAATATTTCATACTGCGATTACAGCGACTCTCTCTGGTGCGACAGGACGGTGGACGACCGCAGCTACCATCCCAATCGATATAACTAAAAACTATAATTTGTCTGGCTGGTTTAGATCCGTAAGTGGGGACGGTAGAGTATATCTTCGGCTGCAGTGTGTTACTGCTAGTGGATCTTCGGCAGCATATCAATACCTACAAACTCTTTCAAATACTCCTATAACCTCCACATGGACACGCTATGACAAAGCTTTTGGCCCGCAAGGTGAACAAAACTTTTCCAGTGATACAGTAGCCGCGTTTGTGCAAGTTTACGTCGGTTATGCTCAGATTAGCGTGACCCAAGGAGCAGGTTTTGTACTAAACGAAGGGTTAACTCCGCAAAAAATCGACGCCATAGAAAAATTCCCGTTAAGTTATTTGAGTACGGTAGATTATTCAAGTAATTTCATTAGTGGAACTAAGCCACCATCTAATGCAACGGCCGGAGCTACATGGGGCAGTAACATTGGTGGTCAACCATCAAATAACGCGCTATTGAATTCAAATCAAAACTATTCTGATGTAACTGGTGGCCCTCCAACTAACGCTGACAACACTGGCTCTAACACAGCTTTAAATGTCGTTGGGCAAACGGATTTTGCAACACTATCACAGATAAACGCTGACAATATTTCTACATATATATCAGGCGCTGCTATTGATACTGCACAGATTAAAACCGCAGCAATTGGCACTCTACAGATAGAAAATAATCAGACTATTTTTATACCAAAGCTGGTTGCATTTAATGCTGCAATACACACTTTGTATGCATATTATCCCGATACGTATTTTTTCCAAAATCTTCCGCATACAGTAACAACATTTTCTTTTGCAAATGCGATGGCACAAACATCGGTAATGTTAAATGTGCGTTTTAATGGCAACCTGCAAAAAGTAGGATTCATTAGGGATTGGAGAGTAATTTTGTTGCGAAAAATCGGCAGCGGTGATTTTGTCAAAATAGGAAATATTAGCAATCTAAGCCCTCCTGCCGGCGACTATGAGTTTGATGTTTGGTTTACCGATAATCCGGGAGCGGGAACAGTAACCTATGCTGTTGGCACAGAATTAACAGGAGATTGGAATTTTTCTATTGGATATACTGTTGGTTATTTTAGAACAAATTGTTCAGGTCAAATAGTTCTAATGGGAGGTAAAAGATGACAGGCAAAACTGCTTTTAGCAATGAAACGGGAACGTGGATAATGTACGACAATTCTCCTGAAGTTGAGTTGTACCCTGATAATTATGTTTTTTTTGATGGTGATTTAAGGGAAGGCTATTATTTTGATATAGCTTCAGAAGAATTAGAGGAAAAAATAGATATTTCTTACGCGGTAGATGTGACTGCCATTGCCGCCGATGGAGTTGATGTTGCTACTATCACAGATTTACCTAATGGGTGTATTGCCACTGTTAACAGTGAAAGTGAGCAAGAGACTGAAGGTGTCATTGTATTCGGTACTGATCTGGCAGGAGTTTACCAGATACTACTAACTCACCCACTGGCTTTAGATACTACTTTAGAGGTTACAGCGGCATGATTTTAAACTTAGCTTCAGAAAAAGTGACTGAGCAGCGAGCCATTGTTAATGCGATTCGTGATGAAAGAGAAATATTGCCAGTTGATGTAAATATTACAGTGGGTGCTATAACAGTAGATTGTCATGAAAAAGCTATCGATCGCATGGATAATGCAATAATAATCTGGGATAACTTAGGCGTTACTACGCTACCTTGGACAATGGCTGATAATTCGACAGAAGATTTGACCAAAGATGATTTAATAGAGATGCTGGAAGCTGTCATTACAGCGCGCGGTATGCGGTCATTGCAGCTGCATAGTTACGCAAGTTCTGTAAAATCTGGCCTCCCGATTGACGATGATTCTGACCAATTGGCAGGAGATACTTGGCCTTTTTAAAAATGTCTTGGCGGGTATTCTGGCCGGTAACATGTGTTTTAACGAGTATTTACGGAAGTATTAACTCCCCCCTTTTTTAGTGCCCCCCAAATATCCCGCACAAAGTAACGTAAGTTATTGAATTATAACGAATATACAAGTCCCGCCTTCGGCACCATTACAAAATATAATAAAATATTAAATAGTGTTAAGTTGTTGTTTTTTATACAAATACTCACGCACTTCATTATCATATAGTATCAAGTTGTTGCAAATTGCGGGATAAAAATCTAGTCTTTCCCCCACAAATCCCGCAAAAGTAACTAAAAATGGCTAGCATAAAAAAGAGTGGCAAACGCTGGAGAGTACAAATACAGTTAACGACCGTTTCCGGCGAGGTCAGAGAATCTAAATCTTTTGAGACTAAAGGCGAGGCGTCCGATTGGGCATACTCTCGCGAGAAAGCTATAAAACACGCACACAGCGGCAAAGGCAAAACCCTTGGTGATTTGTTTGATAGATACTCTAAAGATGTGTCAGAGCACAAAAAGGGCCGAAGATGGGAGCGGGTAAGACTTTCGTCAATGTCTAAACTGATTGGCCATATACCCCTAGAAGAATTATCTAGCTCTGATATTGCTCAGTGGCGCGACGTTCGATTAAAAGATGTTATGGGTGCGTCGGTTCGCCGAGAGTTTGCTTTGCTGTCAGCAGCCATTGAGACGGCGAGAAAGGAGTGGCAATGGATCGCCTCCAATCCTGTCGCTGATGTGAAAAAACCAAAGGACTCCAGACCGAGAGATAGGCGGTTTACCGATGAGGAAATTGCCGCTTTGACCAAGGCAATGAACATGGGCGCTAATTCTGTATCCGGCAAAGCCTCGCTGGTGTTCTTGTTTGCCATCGAGACTGCTATGCGCTGCGGTGAAATTTGCGCTTTACGCAAAGAAGACGTCACTGGCCGAGTGGCTTTTGTTAGCGACTCAAAAAATGGGGAGACCCGTAGCGTTCCATTATCAACTAAAGCACTTGAGCTTTGGAAATTTGCCGGTGAGGATGGATTTAGAATATCCCCCATGCAAGTCAGTACGTCGTTTATGCGAGCCCGCAAGAATGCAGGCATTGACGGCGTTACCTTTCACGATTCACGAAGGGAGGCAACAATACGACTATCCAAAAAACTGGATGTTCTAGAGCTAGCTAAAGTTACCGGCCACAAAGAACTATCAATGTTGCTCACTTATTACCGCGCTGACGCAGAAGCTTTGGCAGACCTGCTATGACTTCTCGCGTCAAGCCACTTTTCAATATCAGATTGCCTGAATAAATTTTTACCAAATTGAATCGGTGCTGGGCTTTCTTTTCGCATATCGCGCCAAGTATTAATTGATACCCCAAGCATTTCTGCAATTTCTTTGTTGTTAATCAACTTCTCTATTTGTGACATCGTTTATCTCTCCTTAAAAGCCCACCACCACGCCGACTGTCTCCAGTTAAGGTGGTGGGCAGTATTCCCGCTCTCAGACGGAAATTCGTTTAATTCCAATTCGCGCAGTTAAGTTAGCTCGGTTGCTTATTGGTCGGCGGTTCTCTCGCGATCCAAAGGCTATGCGGCCGTGGTTTGGATGGTAGCCGTACTCTAATTCTGCTGACTTTCTCGCTGCGACCGCTTCAAAGAGGTGGTCGAAATAAGCAATATGTTTTTGTTTCCCGTCAATGTTTATGGTAGATCTCCATTTACGACATCTTTTTTCCCAACACACCCCAGTTATCCCCGACCTGTTATTTTTGCCCTTAGCCTGATTCCGAAGATTCTCAGAGATAGTAACGGGGCGCAAATTTCTCCATCGATTGTCATGCGTGACGCCGTTGATGTGGTCGGTTTGGTTTTCTGGAAAGGCTCCAGTCATATAAAGAAAAGCTAGCCGATGTGCACTGTGCACAATATAATCAATCTTTATTGCTACATAACCTGTGTTTTTGTGGACATTTCCAGCTACCTTTCCAGCGGAAACACCATTACGTGAAACCTTCCAAGTAAACAACCCAGACTCGGAATCGTAAGCTAAAACTTCTTTTAATCGTGCTTGAGTAATCATAAAATTCTCGTTGAATTCTTTTTTATTTAAAAAGGAATCTCATCTTCAAAAGATTGATCAAGCTGTGCAGGTGGCTGTTGCTGAATTTGGGGTTGATTCGATTGCTGTTTTTGGCTGCCGAGCAAATCAAGCTTATCAACATTTACTTTTAGCATTTTCTGAATAGTGCCATCGTTACCTTGCCATTCGTCAAGCGTAGCTTCGCCACTAACACCAACAGAAGCCCCTTTCTTTAAATATTGCGGCAAACCTCCTTCAGCTCTCTTGCCGAATAACGCGCAAGCTACCCATGTTGTTTTTTTCTTATCGCCATAGCCTGACGTTACAGCGACACTAAAAGAACAGACGCTCATTCCTGATTGAGTTGTTTTAACTTCAGAATCTTTTCCAAGATTTCCGGTAAAAGTAAAAATATTCATTGCAGAGACTCTTTATTAATTATGGAATAATGTTTAGTTAAAATTATTTCTTTCGTTTCTTCAACCAGCTTCAAAAATTCAGCGAGTCTTTCATCGATCATTTCAAACTCTGTTTTAAAATCAACTTTTTCGCAGCGATAAACGTAAAGCTTTTTGCCTTCTGGAAATGCAGCACAATACGAGATAAAGTCTATCCACTCGCGCCCAGTTAATTTTAGATTAGCCGCTAGCTGCCATTTGTAACCGGCGTCAAACGACTGTTTATTAACTCTTGCAAAGTGTATAGATGGAATTGCTGACTTTATTT
>Ga0209197_1000278_pt1 | contig 37586 bp, 33 predicted proteins | sample COGITO_mtgs_1105_4_FD_184802 | JGI IMG/M metagenome (GOLD analysis project Ga0209197, IMG submission 184802) | Pelagic marine microbial communities from North Sea - COGITO_mtgs_110512 (SPAdes) (version 2) | ecosystem: Environmental > Aquatic > Marine > Epipelagic ... | reverse complement strand
AAATTTAGTTCTTTAATAGGCTTTTCTGTGACTTTCGCATTTGGTTGTACTTCAAATTCAAAAACTTCAGCATCTATATTATGTAAATTTGCCAAGGCTAAAATTTCACCTTTTCTAATATGTCTTAGAATACTACTTGCTGCAATTAGTTTTTTATTAATTAGAGACTCAATACCAATTGTTTGAGAAATCTCAATATAATCCATGTTTTCAACTAAAGCTATTGTTTTCTTAACACCTTTAGATTTTGCTACAAGGCAAGACATAATATTAGTTTCAGAGTTGCCTGTTACCGCAATAAAGGCGTCTGTTTCTCTAATATTTTCTTCTTCTAATAGCTCTAAGTCTGTACCATCTCCATTAATAACTAGAACATTATCTAATTCTTCTGCAAGACTTTCTGCTTTTTCTTTATCTTTTTCTATGAGCTTAATATTAAACCCTTCTTGACACAAGTTTCTTGCTGTTTTCTCTCCAATACTGCTACCTCCAAGAATAATTACATTTTTTATATCAAATTTTATCTTTCCAATTATTGGATACAAGTCTTTCATGTTGTAGCTGGGTACAGAAAAATAAACCTGATCATTTACTTGGTAAGTAGTGTCTCCTCTTGGTATAATAGTTTGAGAAACATTGGCTCTTTTGATAGCAATTGTAATAAAATCTATATTTTTAAATTTCTGTTTTGCCTCTTTTACTGTTAAATCTACTAACGGAGATTTATAGGTTAAAGAGGTTCCCATAACATTAAAAAGGCCTTTTTCGAATTCTACAGTATCATTAAAAGAAGATTGATTTAGCAACATCTTTATTTCATTGGCTGCTAATTCTTGAGGCGATATCATAAAATCTAAACCAAATTGTTTAAAGTCTACCTCGCAATCATTTAAAAACTCTGGGTTGTCTATTCTAGCAATTGTTTTTTTAGCACCTAAAGATTTTCCAATCACCGAAATTGTAAAATTTGTGTTCTGACTCTCTGTAACTGCAATTAATAAATCTGCAGAATCGATACCAATTTCTTTTAAAAGCTTAATTGATGTTGCATCTCCTTTTTTAGTAATAACATCTAAATGACTATTTAAATAGTCTAGCTTGTCACCATCAAAATCGATGATATAAGTATCTTGAGATTCGTAAGAAAGTAGTTTTGCTAGATGAAAACCAACATCTCCAGCACCTGCTATAATAATCTTCATATTTAAAATAGATAGAATATAAGTTGCAAAGATATAAAGAGTTAAGCAGGAATAAATAAAAAAAAGCAATTTTTCAAATAAGCTATCATTGTCTCCAAGCAATCTCAATTAAAACCTGAGGGTAAGCAACAGCACTTGCGTTTAAATAACATTGTAAAAATTCACCTTCATCAAAATCAACATTAATTGTAGTAACATGTTTTCCTGATTCAGTTTTTGCTACCGGTAAAGTTAAAATTGCTGTTGCACTGTCATTTTTTCTAATTTCTACCGTATAATCTGCGCTGCTGTTGCTATTCGTTTGAATAGTAATTGCCGTAATGGTTCCCTTTCTAATCATTCTCCAGCCATTTAAATCAGATGGTGCTCCATTATATTGTCTTAAGTATTGAGTAAGAAGTGGGTCGTCCGACCCGGCATTGCTTCTATTTCTTCCCCATCCAATCAAATTTCTATCTACACTTAACCATTTTATTCGGGTGCCATCATAAGCATATAACAAACCATCAGTTCCAACGATAAGCTCTCTAATTGTATTTATTGTACCCTTATTATCTATAACTCTAACCTCTTGCGCATTGGCTATTGAAATAAAAGATACATAAAGTATCGATATTAAAAAACGCATGATTTTTTTAGAATTCATCTTAAATTTTATTTTGATCTATTATTTGTTTAGAGGATTTACTAATTAATCTTTAGGCTTTAAAACCACTCTAAAAACAAAGATTATTTTTTATTCTAAAAATCAATTACGGTAAACATAAATTCGAAATCTCGTTCGCTTCTATCAGAACCACCATTGTCATTATCACCTGTTTGAACCTTAAAACCAGTAGTTTGTTGATCGTAATAAGAGAGATCGGGATCATCATTACCAACACCATTTGCAGATTTAATTGTTAACTGAATAATATAATTTGCATCACCTAAGGGGGAAGGAATAGAATCTTCATCAACAAAAGTTACTTGGTAATTACCTAAACTCACTCTCGTTACAGTGACATTAAAACCTTTAATTTCAGTACCATTTAGTGAAACTTTTCCTGCAGCTATTATTTCTGGTCCATTTAAATATGCACCGCCATCGGTACCTGCCACTATTTGATTGTCGGCGTCTGCGCTTACTGTATTCGCTATTGAAGGAGCTCCTGCTTCATTTATATAGGTAATAACACCAGTTGGAGTAGCCGTCTCTTGAGAGAATGTGGTTATCGTCTCATTAATAGCAATAAAAACCCAAGAACTTCCGTCATAAACTTTAAGGATGTTGGGCGTTGCACTAGTATCCACCCAAATATCTCCTTCTAGTATTGGGTCTGCAGGTGCTGTTATACCAGTTGTAACTTGGTTGTTGTTAACTAATTTTATTGTACCCTTATTATCTATAACTCTAACCTCTTGCGCATTGGCTATTGAAATAAAAGCCAATGCGCAGGTTAGAAATAAGGTATTCAAATTCTTAAAAAGGTAATTTGTCATTTGTATTCGTGTATTTTTAAATTAGTTTAGGTAGTGCACCTCAATAATATCATCAACATATATTTGTAAATCTGCAGCATTATATGCAATTGCTATTGTGTTTTCAGTTGTAACATAACAAGTCTTTGCTCTTAATTTTGCACTATTTTTGAATACAGAAACATGGTTAATATTTGTAGTTGCAAGCATTTCTGGAGCACTAATTGTGGTAATCTATTTATATGCAGTGTATAAAACAACTAGTTTTTCGGCTCGGAAATCAGCATCACCATTCCCGCTGACAGCATAAGTAACATCAATATCGAAGCCATCTGTAGTAAAATTTTGTAATGCACCTTTTATAATTCCTAATTTATCTGCATTTTGATTTCCATACCTGACACCTATACAATTAGTAGAGCTTGAAAACCAACCAATACTATTAATTGAAGCTCCACTACCGCCAAAATAGATTACTTGTTGTACTATTGGATCTGTTGAAGCATTAGCAAAACCATTCATTGTACCAAAGGAATTGTTTATGTTATTCTCATTATCTGCCGAATCATCTTCACTAATTTTTGAAGCTACATTTGCATGTGCAACAAAAGTAACTTGGCTTGGTTGAAAAGGTATTCCCGTAATACTTATAAGAAAAGTATCAGTTGTAGCGCGATCTATTACAAAAACACCTGTGTATACCCTTGGGCCAGCTCCTGCAATTACCCAATCGTTACCGTCAAAAATTTTAGTTTGTGTAGGTGAAAAGTTAGTGTCAAACCAAACATCTCCTTTAAAAGGTACATAGCCAGCAGGCAGTGTTGTAACTTGGTTGTTGTTAATTGTTTTTATTGTACCCTTATTATCTATAACTCTAACCTCTTGCGCATTGGCTATTGAAATAAAAGCCAATGCGCAGGTTAGAAATAATGTATTTAAATTCTTAAAAAGGTAATTTGTCATTTGTAAGTGTCTTGTATATTTAGATAATTATTTAATACGCTCAACTAAAAATGAAGAGCCTTGTGCTACTGTTTTAATAGTAGTATTATTATTACCGGCATATCTTTTTCCTTGAACTTTTAGCACATCTAGTGCTGCTAAAACTAGTATCCGTGATGCACTTGCTGTATCTATACCAGGATTAAGAGTTCTATGATATGCTGCACTGTAAGAACCAGGAACAACAACATCATTTTCTAAAAGTCTATATTCTGTCCCAGATCGGCTGGTTCCAAACGTTATTTGGGCAGTAACTCGATAGGTAACCTTATAAGTCCCAGCTTTTTTAATTGTAATAGAAGTTGTTGTGCTCTCATAATGATTTGAATCTATAATGCCTGGGACATTAAATGGAATAATAAGTTCGTTATTCGTTATTTCAACTTCACCATTTGTATCGTAACGCTCTGCTATTGTTTGTTTTAAGATTGTATCTATTGTACCCTTATTATCTATAACTCTAACCTCTTGCGCATTGGCTATTGAAATAAAAGCCAATGCGCAGGTTAGAAATAATGTATTCAAATTCTTAAAAAAGTAATTGAACATTTGTATTCGTGTATTTTTAAATTATTTTAGGTATTGAATCTCAATAATATCACCAGCGTACATTGGTAAATCTGCTACATCGTAAGTAATTGTTACTAAATCTGCACTTGCAACAAAATCTGAACCAAATCTTAATTTAACGCCATTTCTGTAAACAGATAATTTAGCAGCACTAGTTAAAGCGGTTAGAACTGGTAAACCCGTAACAGTAATGGGAACGTCTCCAGTAGCATCAGCAGCTTGGGTATCTTCTAATCTAATTCCAGTTATTAAATCTGAAGCTTTCATCTTTTTTAGAGCACCTGTTGCTTCATCTCTTACTATAAAGGTATAACCTGTTGTAGTTCCAGCAGTAGCAGCAGTTGCTATTGCTGCTGTGTCTTCAGCATTACCTGAAGTAGGATCAATTTCTAGAACATTATCAAGGCTAAAAGCGTTTCCAGCTAAATCGATATCTGTAGCTGTAGCTAATGTTCCCCCTAGTTGCCAGGTTGTAACAACACCTCCATTAGGAGCTGTATTCGTAAACGTAGTTATACCATTGTTAGATTGTAAATACTTAACTGTACCTTTATTATCTATAACTTTAACTGTAGTTCCACTTGTTCCTAATCCTGCATTAGCACCTACAGTAATATTCCCAGTTGTTGTTTGTGCAAAACCAATGCTTGCAGATAGCATTACTGCTACCATCATTACTAATTTTAAATAGTTGTTTTTCATTTTTCTTGTTTTTAAATTAATACTTGTTTTCATTTTACTTGTTTTCATTTTTCCTGTTTTCATTTTACTTTTTTTTAATTAATACTTGTTTTCATTTTTCTGTTTTCATTTTTCTGTTTTCATTTTACTTTTTTTTAATTAATACTTGTTTTCATTTTACTTATTCTAATTGTACTATTCGTATTTCATCGCCTAGATAGCAAGTTGCTTCTTTCTCTATTTGTATGGTAGTGGCGTTTATCTGAGTAAAACTTATTCTTGCCCCATTTCTATAGACATCTATTTTTTGGATATCAGTTATTGGTAAAGGAGTTGTAAAAAATAATTGCCCATCTACAGCAGTTATAACAAACTGTTCTGTAGATGTTGTGTTGTTGCGAATTGGAGGCGGGATGTAAAGAATTTTTTGTGCGTCTAAAAATATAAAACCGTCATTATTACTTAGTATATCTATTTCTACATTTAAGTATTTTTCTTCTCCGTCCCATACAATATCATTAAAAGTTGCACTTATTGGTGTGCCCTCGCCAACAATTAAAGAAACCATGCCGCTTGCATCTGTGGTAACTGTTTGTTCTTCGATGTATTCTATTTTATTTTTATTTGATATAGAAAAACGAAATGTAACATCTTCTAACCCCAAAGGCACTTGGTTTTCTTTTACATTGGTTCCTGGTATTTCTATTTCAGAAGTATTTAAAATTACTGCTTGGTAATTTAATCCAGGTGTTTGTCCTTGTAAAAAAGACGCCCCTAATAAAAATAAAAATAAAATTATCTTCTTCGCTCCCATATTCTCCAGTTATTTATTTGACTAATGTCAAAAAGCAACCCAATAGTAATTGCTCTTCTATCTAAACTATATTTTTCACCCACTGTGCTATCTTTGTTTTCTTCTGTAATATTTTTGGCAATACTATAGTTTACATAAGTAGAAATTTTATCAGAAATTCTATATTCTAATCCAAGTCCTATATGAAAACTTAACAAGGTTCTGTCTAATGTTTTTTCTTTGTATATATCTAAAAGTACATTTCTATATGCATTGGTTCCATAGGTTAGCCAATCATAAGTAAAATAAGGATGTAGGTTTAACTTTAATCTTTCCCAGCGCAGTAAAGCAACGTTTAAACCTCCTTTTAAGCCAAAATAAGACAAGTTGTAAGTAGTAGGTATCCTTGTGTTTCCGGAATAAAATGACGTATTTATTTTGTATTTACTGTAATGGAAGCCTATATCAAATTTTACTCTTTGTTCAAATGAAGTTAAAAGAAAACCACCTTCAAATGAAAGTTCTGGAGGTTTTGAATAGCCAGAATTATCTAAAGTATTTTCTCCAGAACTAGTAACATAATCATTAAAAGTAGCCGTACCAAAACCAGAACCTATATACATTTGTTGTGCATTTGTTAGGCTAGTAATTAGTAATAAGACTAAGAGCGCTATGTTTTTGGTTTTTTTCATGAAATTACTTTCTATTGGTTTTTAATATTTTTTTAACATATTTATTCTTACCACTTATAATGTGTATAATGTAGTTTCCAATACTAAAATTCTTCATCGGTACAATAATGCTTTCTGCTGCTTTATACTTCTTATAGGTAAACGTCTTTCCGTTGATATCATATATTTTTATTTGAATTTCATACCGTGTTTTTGATGAAAAATCTATTTTTATATAGTCTATAAATGGATTTGGAGAAATAACAACATTTAAAGTCTCTTCAAAATTAATTAGATCTGAATTTTGAACGCTAAAAAAAAGAGCATTTGAGAGAAAACCTTGACTAATAAGCGTGTTTTTAGTTTTTACTTTTCCTATAATACCACTCTGGCCAATACTTTGCTGCACTATATATTTATCTCCATACACGTAAGCAGCAGAAGAACCTACAGAAGTAATTGTAGATTTTAATAGCATTGGTTTTTTAGCTGCTGTTATTTGTGAAAAAGTAACAGAAACTAGCATAGATAAGATGGGTAATAAGAATTTTTTCTCCACTTTTAGTTTTTAAATAGCTTAAAATAAATAAGTTAGCGCTATTGTATTTTTTTTTGTTTTTTTGTTTAAATATTTAACCCTACGTTGCTCAAGTAAAAAATTAATAACTTTTTTGGGGAAGTGAAAGTTAATTCTACAATAGAAAATTTTATTTTGAGTTCAATTCAAAAAAATTAGTTTGGAAGTGCAAGTTAAATCTTATACAGAAAACGTTGTATTGCATTTAGTCCAAATAATGTTGCTAAAAGGTCAATTTTTACTATTGTTATTTTGAGGTTTGTAATAGGTCTTAAATTCATAAATCTTTATAAAATATGGCTTTTTGGAAAGGCGAATTGTAGTTTTGTGGTTTCATGATGGTCGTTGTTAAGAAATTTCAGCGCTTCTTTTAGCCGCGGGGTGCAGCAAGTTGTAGATCTTTTCAAAGGAATAAAGTCTCTGAAGTTTTTACTGCAGTAATAAAACGTAAAAACGTTGCTTTTGGTAACGTAGACGAAAAATTCTAGCGCATGTTTTTGAGGAAACTAAACAATATTAGATGTATGGCTTTCGTTTTATTTATTGTTTTTAATAGAAGAGGTTTTATGTATGTAAAAGTAGATTTAGCAAATAAATTTAATTCGTAGCTGCAATGCAGCGCTTTAACTTCGTAGATTTTTTTTTGTATGTTTATAACAAATTACTGTATGGAAAAACTAACAATAAAATCTTGGGCTTTAGACGATAGACCTAGAGAAAAATTGATAGCCAAAGGAAAAACAACGCTATCTAATGCAGAGTTAATAGCCATTCTTATTGGTTCTGGAAATAGAGATGAAAGTGCAGTAGGATTGGCAAAACGAATTTTAAATTCTATAAATGGAAACATTAATGAACTGGCAAAATTATCTGTAGAAAAACTAATGGAGTTTAAAGGTATTGGAGAGGCGAAAGCAATAAATATAATTACTGCGCTAGAACTAGGCAAGCGAAGACAGTTAGAAGCTGCACTAGAAAAACCTATAATAACAAGTAGCAAAGATGTTACAAATCTTATGCAGCAAATCATTGGAGATTTAGAACATGAAGAATTCTGGGTGTTATTTTTAAATAATGCGAATAAAGTAGTTGCTAAATCTCAAATTAGTAAAGGTGGTTTAACGGCAACTATAGTAGATGTTAGGCTAGTATTTAAAAGAGCTTTAGAAATCGCTTCGGTAGGTATTATTGTTTGTCACAATCATCCATCAGGTAAATTACAACCAAGCAATGCAGACAAACATTTAACTCAAAAAATTAAAGAAGCAGGAATTACTTTAGATATTAAACTTTTAGACCATTTAATTATTACCGAAAAAGCTTATTTTAGCTTTGCAGATGAAGGATTATTGTAAAGATAGATGTACGTGTTACAATTTAGAATACTAAAGAGGAATGATGCAACCAAAAACGGACAACCAAAGTATAAATGATATTAGTTTACACACATAAAATTACCCCTAGAGTTCGTTATATATTTAGACATATTTTAACCAGAACGCTATTAATTCCTGTAAGTTTTACAACAAAAATAGAGGAGTTTGTGGCATATAACGGACCTAAAATAACCTATACAAAAGCACCTTTAGGAAATGAATTTTTTATAAAAAGTAATGCTTTATTATTTGAACAAGGCGTAAATGACTTAGAAATTAATATTCAAAAATGGGAAGAGGTTCCTTGTTTTTTTGCTGCAGGCAGTAAATCTGCCATTCCTTTTGATCTTTTTGCAGCAAGTTTTTATTTAATTTCTAGATATGAAGAGTATTTACCGCATGTAAAAGACGTGCACGGTCGGTATACAGCGCCAGAAAGTTTAGCATATAACAATGGCTTTTTAGAAAAACCAGTGGTAGATATTTGGGCGTATAAGCTGTTAGCAGTGCTTAAGAAAAAGTTTCCAGACTATAAGTACCTAGAGAGGTCTTATGAATACGTTTCTACAATAGATATAGATAATGCTTTTGCGTATAAGCATAAAAATTTTATTAGATCTGTTGGTGGTTTTGTGACCGATTTATTTAAATTAAGATTATTTAATATTTGGAATCGACTCACTGTACTTTTAAAAATAACAAAAGATCCTTTTGATACTTTTCAGGAAATATTAAGTATTAAAAAAGCAAAAGATATTAAAACAATTTTTTTTAGCTCTATAGGAGATTATACTACTTTTGATACCAACGTTTCTCCTTCTAAAAATAAATACAGATTACTTATTAAAGATTTGGCAGACTACGCCATTGTTGGTTTGCATCCTTCTTATTTTACAATGAAAGATGCTGTAATGTTAAAGAAAGAAAAAGAACGTTTAGAAAATATTACCAATGCGCCAGTAATTAGATCTAGACAACATTATTTGCGCTTTAATTTACCAGAAACCTACCAGCAATTAATTGATTTAGAAATAGAAGAAGATCATTCTATGGGATATGCAAGTGCCGCAGGTTTTAGAGCAAGCACCTGCACACCATTTTATTTTTATGATTTAGATTTTGAAATTCAAACACCTTTAAAAGTATTTCCATTTGCATTAATGGATACTACTTTAAATGACTATATGAAGTTAACTCCAAAACAATCTTTGGGTAAAATTAGAGACTTAAGAAATGAGGTAAAAGCCGTAAATGGTACTTTTATTACTTTATTTCATAATGAAAGTTTAAGCAATCATCTGCGTTGGAAAGGATGGAAGCGCTTGTATGAATCTATGATAAAAATTGCAATTTCTTAAGATGATACACTACGTTAAAAGAGAAGATTTAGAGGTTGCAAAGTATAATGACTGCATAGAGAACTCTATACAAAGTAGAATTTATGCATTTTCTTGGTATTTAGATATTGTTGCAGACAATTGGGATGTTTTAGTTTTGAATGATTACGAGGCGGTAATGCCTGTTCCATTTAGAAGAAAGTTTGGAATTAATTATGTGTATCCGCCATTATGGATGATAGAATTAGGTGTTTTTTCTAAGTATAAAAATGTACGAAGTGATGATTTTATATTGGTATTACAAACTAATTTCAAGTTTGTAGAATTGCGCTTAAATACTCATAATTCTGTAGACAAATTCAAGAAAAAATCAATAAAACGATATTTACAGTTTCTGCCTTTAAAAGATGATTATGATACCATTTTTAAAAAATATAATAGAAATAGAAAGCGAGAGATTGCAAAAGCGAAAAAATTTAATTTAGTTGAAAATTGGAATGATAATCCTCAAAAATTAATTCAACTTTTTAAAGAAAATATAGCAAATCGATTGGGTAAAGTTAATCAGCAAGATTTTGATAATCTTTTACAGTTAATCAATCTTTGTTTAGAGAAAAACGTAGGGGATTTGCTTACTATTTATTCGGATAAAAAGGAATTAGTTTCAGCGGCTTTTTTTATCAAACATAAAAACAAAGTAACACAAGTTGTTTGTGCATCCGATTTAAAAAATAGAGATAATGGCGCGAATACTTTTTCTAACGATTGTGCTATTTTTAGATATCAAAAGCATTTTGATATCTATAATTTCGGAGGATCTTCTATAAAATCGATTGCAAAATATTATAAAAGTTATGGAGCAGAAACTGAAGAATATTATCAAATAAAGTATAATAATTTACCTTATTTATTAAAACTTTTTAAGAAGTAGAAGCATTAACTTTTAGGCTTATTTTAAATACTTTCTCTGGTTTTAGAGGGAAATCAGGTGCCGAGGTTTTTAATTCTTTATTTATATAAATAGCACACATAGTGTTAGATACGTGGTATAGATTTTCTTTAAAATGTTCAGGAATTCCATCTAAAATCCCCGCCAAAATTTCACTTCTTACTTTTTCTGGATGATAGGCATAATCATGCCAAACTACAATTGAGTTTTCTCTTAAAAGGTGCTTAAAGACTTGCTCTGTGTCATTTTTCACAAAGTTATATTTATGATTTCCATCAATAAAAATAACATCAAATTTTTTGTTTAAACCTTTAAAGTCGAAGGTAAGTGAGTTGCCAAATAAATGTGTAATATTTTCTTTTCCTTTAGAGAAAAAACCATGTAAATCTGAGTATTTTTTAGGCATTCCTAAATCAGAAATTTCTTTTTTAGAAAGGTTTAAAGTAAAACATTCTTTTGCTACTTCAGCGATATTAGCAACACTTTCTCCTCGCCAAGTTCCTATTTCAAAATAATTACAGTTTGGTGTTTTAGCGCATAGCCCTTTTAATAGCATAATGTCGGTTGGTAAAGAACCACCTCCCAAAAAAGAAAATGTATTTAAGTATTCATTAAAATTAGGAATTAAATCTTCTAAAGCCACCAAGGGTAAACTTGTTGTCTTTGGATGTTTTTTTAGCAAAAACTCATCCCATTTGTCATCACTTTCAAGAATCAGGTTTATTAAACTAGGCTTCTTATAAAGCATTTTTATTGCTAAAAGTATTTTTTTAAACTTATTCATTGATCAACATTTTTTTATACAAATATAAAAACCATACGCAAGAAAATACACCAGTAAACCACATTAATATTGCAGATGTAATTGCTGCGCCTTTTATTCCATAAATTGGGATTAAATAAAAATTACTTAAAATATTTAAAACTAAAGCGATCGCCATTATATAAGAGTTAATTTCAATTTTACCAATAGAGCAAAGTAGGTTTCCAAATAATCCTCTAAAAATAAGAATACCACTAATGCCAAAAATTAATATCAAAAAACTTTCTGAATAAATTGTAAAGTCCTGACTAAAAATGCTTAAGATTTCTTTTGAAAAGAAAAAGGAAAATACACAAATAACCAGACTAATTAAAAAAAACAAGAGCATATAACTTTTAATATATTGTTCAATATAGGTTCTGTCATATATTTTTTCTGTAAAAGTTACAAAATCTGTATTTATAAAAATGCGCGGTAAAAACAATAAACTTAAAGGAATTAGTGAAACATATTTATAGGCCGTTACCATTTCTGATTTTTCCATTAAATGCCCAATTAATAAAATATCAATAATTAAAAGTAGGTTGGTAACCACACTTGTGATGACAGAATAAAAGCCATATTTCCAAAAAGAAAAGTCAACTATTTTTAATTTTTTTGTAATATAAAAATTAATGTTTAATTTTTTAAAAAAGAACAATGACGTTAAAGTTGGTGCAATTATTAGCGCAAAAATATATCCTTTTTCTTGATAAAGATAACTAAAGATTAAAATAGAAATAACCAAAATTAAATTATAAGTAATATCTGTTTTAGAGAACTCCTTGTTATTATATTTTAATCTAAATTGAATTTGTATAATACTTAATATAAATGAAGGAATTAAAACAAATGACAATATAGTTAGATAATACCTTGTATTTTCAAATTTAAAAGGAAACACAAACCCAAAAATAATGATTATTAAAATTATTAAAAAAGTGACCATAGCTCCCTTTTCAAAAACATAAATAAATAAACTATTTTTATCATCTTCGGTCGAAAGTAATGATCCATATCGAATTAAACTTTGATGCAGGCCAAGGCCACCAAAAGGGATTAGAAATGCGATTATGCTATATGCAAAAAGAACAACACCTAGTTCTTTATTTGGAATCAACTGCAGGGCTAACCAAGATGCTAAAAAAGATAAACATCTAGATGTAATTGTTCCTATAAACACATAGCTTCCAGAGCGACTAATAAAGTTTTGTATGTAGTTTATGATTAATTTCAGGATTAAGCTTTTAAAGATTTAATATATAATTTTTCAAATTTTTTTAAAATTTTATTTTCAGAAAAATTTTCTACCACATAATTATGCATAGCCTTTTTATCTGGTTTAAAATTTCGATGTATTTTCAAGATATTGTTTAGCAATGCATTTTCATCTTTTGGTGGAATTAAAGAACCAAATTCTTTAGGGAAAAATTCACTAATCCCGCCAACATTTGTAGCGATTACTGGAACTCCGCAGGCAAAAGATTCTAAAATCACACAAGGCAAATTTTCGTAATTACTAAATAAAACAAACACATCACTTTTTTGCAAGTGTGTAACAACTTCTTTGTGCGGTATTTGATTTATAAACTCAATTTTCTGAAGATTTATACTCATTTTTTCTGCAAATACTTTATACTTTTCAGCATCTGCACCAATTAATTTTATTTTAAAATTAGGTATTTTATTATCTAATTTTTTAACAACATTTAAAAAACCTTCTACATTTTTGTGTGCATTTAGCATGTTGGATATATGCGTAATTATAAATGTATTGTTTGTGTTTTCTGTTGGAAAAAACAGATCAGTATTTACCACATTTGGCACTCTAAAATAATTTCCTTTTAAATTTAATGCACGCATTGCATCTCTTAAATCATTAGAAACAGGACAAATAAATGTTGCGTTTTTAGTTATAATTTTAGAAATAAATTTATGTGTAAACGTTAATTTTTCTGCTTGTGGCTTATGATAACCGGTATGATGTTCAGAAATTATATATTGTTTGTTTTTAAACCATTTTAAATATAAACTAAAAATACCAAAAGGATATACTTCGTTTAAGTGTACAACATCTAAATTTTTAATTTTTCGAAGTATGCGTAGAAAAGCTTTCGCATATAGGTAGGTTTTTTTTATTGGATTTTTTGTTTTTTTTAGATATGCTATATGCGTTGTAATTTGCTTTTCTTTTGTAGATATTATTTCAAGGTTATTAGAAATGCTCTTATCTGTAATTATGTGAATTACGGTAACTTGGTGTTTTAAAGAAATAGCCAGTGCATGCCTTTCGATAAAATCTCCATTTGTTGGCAATACCCTTGAAGGATACCAGCCGCAAAGAAATAAAATATGAAGTTTGTTATTCAAAAATAAATTAGATTAATTTTAACAAATATAACGCAGAAACTCTTTTTTTAGTATTAAAATTTATATTTTTATTGCAATGAAAATAGAACACGTCTTTTTTGACTTAGATCATACTTTGTGGGATTTTGAAAAAAATTCTGCATTAACTTTTGAGAAAATTTTTTTAGAAAATAATATTGATGTAAAAATTACTGATTTCCTAGAGGTGTATGTGCCACTGAATTTGAAGTATTGGAAATTATATAGAAATGAGAAAGTATCTAAAGAGGAGTTGAGATATGCGCGCCTTAAAAAGTCTTTCGATGCAGTAAATTATACAATTTCTGATGATTTAATAGAGCAACTAGCAACAGCATACATCGATAATTTATCGGAATTCAATTATTTATTTGAGGGTGCTTTTGAATTGTTAGATTATTTAAAAGAGAAGTACACCTTGCATATTATTACCAATGGTTTTGAAGAAGTTCAAAATAAAAAAATGGTAAACTCTAAATTGTATCATTATTTCGATCAGATTATTACCTCAGAGTCTGTAGGTGTGAAAAAACCAAATCCAAAGGTTTTTAATTTTGCTTTAGAAAGTGCAAATGCTAGAAAAGACAATTCTATTATGATTGGTGATAGCCTGGAAGCAGATATTCAAGGAGCCTTAGATGTTGGTTTAGAGGCAATTCATTGTGTTTTTGATGATTTGACTGCTACTGGAAAAAATATTGTTTCCGTAAAAAAACTATTAGAAATAAAACAATACCTTTAAAGTAGGTTTCGTTTACAATTGAATTAACCCCTAGTTATGAACTTATTAAAAATATATAGTACCGTTTTAATTACTATTTTTTTTCTATCGTGCTCTCAGCCTTTAGATTTTAAACAATTAGAAGAGTATACTATTATGCCTTCAATTTCTTCTTCTCTAGTCTTTTTTTCAATAGATGCATCTAATTTTAATACTATTATTTCTGGTTTACCAGCGGCCACTGAGGTGAATGAAACTACAAATTTTAAACTTTTAGAGAATAGTTTTATAAAACAAAATTTGGTGCAATTAGATTTTAATTTTAAAATAAAAAACGAATTTAATCGTATTTTTTTATTAGATATTAACTTATTAGATGCACAAAGCAATACAATCCATAAAGTATTTGATGGATTTGAAATTAGTGGAAATGCATTGGATATAAGTGCCGAAGTGGTACTAATTATTGAAGATTTTCCAGAGGTTTTAAATTTTACTAAGGTTCAGTTTATAATTGGTTTAAAAGATACAACTACAATTCTAGATGCTACTAGTTTGAGTAAAATAGAGTTTAAATCGTCAGTAGTAATGCATTTAGAATCAACTATTTAATATACGGATAATTGTCTTAATTTTCACTTTTTTAATAGGTTTAAATTCTTTTTCACAGAATAAACAGGTTTTGTATGATTTTGCAGGTTTGCCACAAACATTACTTTTAAACCCGGGTTTAGAGACCGATTATAAGTTTCATATTGGTGTGCCTTTATTATCTGCTATTTCTTCTGAAATTGGATCTACTGGTTTTTCTCTTTCTGAAATTTTTGCTGTAAATAACAATACTATAAATGATAAAATTAGTGCTGTTTTAAATAAAATAGATGCGAACGATTATTTAAAAGTTAATACTCAAATAGAAGTCTTTAGTGCTGGTTTTAGATTTGATAAGAAAACATATGTAAGCTTTGGTTTTTATCAAGAATTAGATGCTATCGGTTATTTGCCTAAAGATGCGCTTACTTTAATTAACGAGGGAAATATTAGTTATTTAAATAAAAGTTTTAGTATTTCTGAAATGATATACAAATTAGATGTTTTAGGAGTAATTCATGCGGGAATTTCAAGAAAGGTGAGTGATAAACTAACACTTGGTGGACGATTTAAAGTATATTCTTCAGCTTTAAATTTAGAAACAACAAATAACTGGGGAACTTTTACAACGAGGCTGGGTAACAATAGTATTTATATCCATCATTTAGATAATGTAAATTTAAATTTAAGGTCATCTGGGCTTATTTCTAATAATGAATATATAAGTGATGTAGGTACCTTCATTGAAAACAGTCTGTTAGCGGGTAATTTAGGTGCAGGTATAGACCTTGGTTTTACCTACCACGTAACTCCACAATTACAGTTTTCTGGAAGTCTAATAGATTTTGGTTTTGTGCAGCACACTAAAAATATTAAGAATAATTTAATAGTTGGTAGTTATACATTTGAAGGGATTGAGTTCGAGTTTGATTCTGATAGAAATTATTGGGGAGAATTGGATGCTGCACTAAAGGAGCAACTACCAATTGTAGATAATCAAGATAGTTATACATCCTGGAGGCCTGCAAAATTGAATGTTGCTATTAAATATAGTTTCGGAGAAAAAAGAAGTAAATATTGTTATGACAATACTTTAAAAGATTTTTATACAAATGCTTTTGGTGCACAACTTTATTCTGTATTTAGACCATTAAGACAACAATTTGCACTCACTAGTTTTTACGAAAAATCATTTTCGAATAAACTACAATCAAAAATAACATATACTATAGATGATTACTCATACTATAATATTGGTGTGGGTGTTTCTGCAAAAATATGGAAAATTAATTTTTATGGAATACTTGATAATTTAACAAAATTGTCAGATATTTCGTCTGCAAATAATGTTTCTTTACAGTTCGGTTTTAATTTGTTATTTAATTAATATGAAAAATATAATTTTAGTACTCTTTCTAATAATGTCTAATATTTTTGTTTTTGGACAAGAAAAAAAAGTAAATAATTACAAATTTATAGTTGTACCAGATCAATTTGATTTTTTAAAACAGAAGGATGAATATAAGACTAGTTCTTTAACTAAATTTTTATTAAAAAAAAACGGCTTTACAGCAGTTCTAAATTCAGAGCAGTATCCTAAAGATCTAATAGATAATCCTTGTAGCGGTTTAAAAGCTCTTGTTTTAGATAAGTCTTCTGTGTTTAAGATTAAGGTAATAATAGAGCTTAGAGACTGTTCTAATAGGTTGCTATATACTTCTAAAGAAGGAGTGAGTAAGCTTAAAGAATTTAAAAAAGGCTTCCAAGAGGCAGTTAGAAATGCACATGCAAGTATGAACGATGTTGTTTATGAACCATTTTTATTAGAACCTATAGGTAAAGATAAAAAAAATATGAAATTGGAGTTACCGGTGATAAACAATATAGAAGAAGCTGCACAAGTATCTCCAACAAATAATATAGCACTTGACAGCACATTATATGCGCAGCCAAAAGAGAATGGATTTCAATTGATAAACTTAAAACCACAAGTTGTATTTGTCATTTTAAATACCAGTGTTAAGGGTGTTTTTGTAATCAAAGACAAAAACGGATTACTTTATAAAAAAGGCGAAAATTGGATTGCCGAGTTTTATGAAGGCGGTGAGATAGTAGTAAAAAAATATAATATCAAGTTTTAATTTTTTTATTAATCTTAATAGCCATATTTATCTTTCCATCTATTTTTTAAGAACTCTTTAAACTGGTTTTCTCTTTGGTTTTCTCCTGGTTCGTATAGTTTTGTTCCAGAAATTTCATCAGGCATAAACTCTTGCTCTACAAAGCTATTAGGATAATTATGTGAGTATTGGTATTCTTTCCCATAATCTAAATCTTTCATTAATTTTGAGGGTGCATTTCTCAAACTTAAAGGCACAGATAAATCACCAGTTTTTCTCACTAAATCCTGTGCTTTGCCAATGGCCAAATAAGAAGCATTACTTTTTGCAGAATTCGATAAATAGACGGCACATTGACTCAGTATGATTCTAGATTCTGGATGACCGATGATTGAAACCGCCTGAAAGGTATTATTAGCAAATATTAAGGCAGTAGGGTTGGCATTTCCAATATCTTCTGAAGCCAAAATCAACATTCTTCTAGCTATAAACTTTACATCTTCGCCACCTTCTATCATTCTAGCCAACCAATATACCGCCGCATTTGGATCACTTCCGCGTATGGATTTTATAAAAGCAGAAATAATATCATAATGTTGTTCTCCAGTTTTATCATATCTGGCTGTGTTTTGCTGTATTTTAGACAATACAAGTTTATTTGTAATTTCAATTTCATCATCAACAGAGACTAATATTTCGAATATATTTAAAAGTTTTCTAGCATCTCCTCCGGAAACCTGCAGTAAAGCATCTGTTTCTTTTAATGTAATTTTTTTTGATGAGAGAAATTCGTCTTTCTTCATTGCTCTATGCAAAAGCGCCACTAAATCTTTTTTATCAAAAGAATTTAAAATATATACTTGGCACCTAGAGAGTAGGGCAGGAATCACTTCAAAACTTGGGTTTTCTGTAGTTGCTCCAATTAAGGTTACCCATCCTTTTTCTACGGCACCCAATAAAGAATCTTGCTGAGATTTACTAAATCTATGAATTTCATCAATAAATAAAATTGGGTTTTTGGCAGTAAATAAACCACCACTTTTTTTAGCTTTTTCTATAACTTCCCTTACATCTTTCACACCAGAACTAATAGCACTTAGGGTATAAAAAGGCCTTTTACTCTCTGTTGCAATAATATTAGCTAGCGTAGTTTTACCAATTCCTGGCGGACCCCAGAGTAATAAAGAAGGTATTATACCTTTTTTAACTAAATTAGTTAAAACACCATCTTTTCCTACCAGATGTTGCTGGCTAATGTAGTCTTCTAATACTTTAGGTCTAATTCTTTCTGCCAAAGGTTCATTCATTTTGTAAAAATAGCAAAGTTTTATGACAGAAGTTGTTATTTTTTATTTTGGTAACATATTTGTTATTTTTGTAACTATGAAAGATGAAAGTCATTTAAAAACATCAAGAACTATTTTCTTTATACCAATAGTATATGTTGTTGCTATTTGGTTGATTTATTGGGTTGAAATTTATTTTAATTTTAATTTTAATAAGTATGGCGTTTTACCCAGAGATTTAATCGGGTTAAGAGGCATTATTTTTACACACTTTATTCATAGTGATACCAATCACCTTTTTAACAATTCAATTCCGTTGTTTGTTTTGTTATTAAGCGTGTTCTATTTTTATAGAGATATGGCCTACAAGGTTTTAATTTTTGGAGGTCTATTATCCGGACTCTTAACTTGGGTTATAGCAAGAGAATCTTATCATATTGGTGCAAGTGGCATTGTGTATCTATTATTTAGTTTTGTTTTTTTTAGTGGAATTATTAGAAAACACTATCGATTAGTAGCGCTTTCTTTCATTATTATATTTCTATACGGAAGTATGATTTGGTATGTTTTGCCAATTAAAGACGGTATGTCTTGGGAAGGACATTTATCTGGTTTATTAATCGGTTTGGTTTTTGCTGTATTTTACAGAAAAAAAGGACTTATCAAAAAAGAGCATCAGTTCTCAAAAACTGCATTTGATCTTTTATTTGATGAGAATGGTAATTATGCTCCGCCAGAAATAGAGGAGGAGCAAGAGGAAGAAATAAAATAAATATTTTTAATTTTTAACAGTAGGAATTCTTTGTCTTATCGTTTCATATAAGAAAGCTCCACATGCAACTGAAACATTTAAGGAAGCTATTTCACCTAACATTGGCAATTTAGCCTTATAATCTACCATTTTAAGTATCGACGGATTTACACCTCTTTGTTCAGAACCCATAACAATTGCAATTGGTTGGTTCATGTTTATATCATAAATAGAGTCTTCTGTTTTTTCTGTAGCAGCAACAGTCTTAATTTCGGCAGCTTGTAAAATATATAATGCATCTTTTATATGGTCTACTTTACAAATAGGTATTTTAAAAGCAGCACCTGCAGAAGTTTTTATAGTTTCTGCATTTACAGGAGCACTTCCATCTTTTTGAATAATAATACCATTAACGCCAGTACATTCTGCAGTTCTTATGATTGCCCCAAAGTTTCTTACATCAGAAAGTTGATCTAATAATAAAAATAAGGGTACGTTATTACTTTCTAAAGTTTGTTCAATTAGAGTTTCTAAATCATGAAATTCTACTGGAGATATTTGAGCAACAGCACCTTGATGGTTTCCGTTTTTAGACAAACGATTTAATTTTTCTATAGGAACTAAGCTGGTGGTAATTCCTTTTTCTTTTATCAATTTATTTAACTCATAAAAAAGAGAACCCCGTAATTCTTTCTGAAGGTATATTTTGTTCATTGTAGAGCCACTATCTATTGCTTCTATAATTGCTCTAATACCAAATATGTTTGTTGTTGCTACCTTTATATTATCCTCCATTTTGCAAAGGTATGTTAAAAATATTTTCAATTTTAGACTAAATGAAAAAAAAACCTTTAAAGGTTTTTTTTGATAGCTTCTGGAATATAAATTGAAGTTAGGTTTATTAATATTCGATGTCCTTAAATAAAATATGTAATGCTCGCTTTTACAGTACTTTGTTTTTATGAAAAAAAACCAGAGAATTTTTAATTTCTCTGGTTCTAAGTTACTTCTTAATTATTTGCAAGTATTAAAAATCAGGCCCTGCAGCATCTATTTCTCTCAATGGAATTTGATAAATCATTTTAGGGTGTAGTGCTGGTATTATTAAATCTGCACCTAGTATAACAAGGTTCAGTTTACCATCTTTTCTGTTAAGACCAACTCCGTTTCTTGCCATATCGAATGATGCATCTCCATCACCCCCATAATTCAACTCTACGATACATTAAAATTTCATCAATTAAAGTTTGTCCTGTATTTGCAGATTTTGTATGGCTTGAGTCTCTATTTGTATTTAAATCAAATAATACTTGTTGAGCTTCCCCATCTTTCCCTTGTCTCGCCAACGCTTCTGCTTTGGTTAGATAGAACTCCGTATTTTTTAGATATATATAATCTCCAATAAATACCCCTGGACCAGGATGAGCAACAAATTTTAGACTTGTATATTTTGGTGTTACGTTATAATGTCCACACCCATCTGGGAAAAATACTTTGCCTGGGCCATATTCGTCATCTGCAAACCATGAACGTCTAGAATCTGTAGTTAGTATAAAATCGAATAAATTAGAATTCGTTGTTTTAAAATGGTTCCAACCACTGTATCTAGCGTTTATTTGGCTCATATGTGAAAAGAAAGAAGCATAAACTTCAGAGGTGACAGTTGTTACTTCAGATGCCTAAATAACTTCTTATAATGAAATCTCATCAAAGCCATTATTAATATCACTACTTAAACTAACAACATTCATTGCAACATCAACATATTTTTCAGCTGCAGTCCAATTTTCATAAGTTAAATATTAGCGTGCTAAATATGCTGCTACTACATCTGAATTAACTTCTTGTTTTGATGGTCTGCTATAAGTAGATAATCCATTGTAAGCTAATGTTAAATCGTCAAGAATAAGTTTTTTAACTTCCCCTACAGTGGCTCTATTTTCTCCTACAAAATCTCCTAAATCTATAGGTATAGCTTTGGTATTATCACTTGCTTTGGTGTGTTGATAAATTTTCATCAAATAAAAATTAGCTATTGCTCTGTAAACCTGTGACTTATAATTGTAATTTAATGCTAATTGAGGAGCATCATCTGGCACTGTATTAATGATACCATTAGCATTATTAATAACTTTATAAAAAAATTCCCAAATAAAATCATTACTTGCAGACGTCAAAATTATATTATCATAGTTACTATAACTTCCAAAGTTAGTATTTCTACTCATGTCCGCATCGTTACCTCCTTAAGTCCATTCCTATATCCAGGGCTTTTATCCAAATTAAGGATTACCCTCTTCTCCATCTCTTAAATAAGACAAAATAGCTCCATTTAATGCTGTTATTTTTCTAATAATAAAATATTCATCATTTCTAAGGCTGCTACTTCACTTAGTTCTTTTATTTTTTTATCACTTGTATTGTCACCTATTTCAAAGGTAATGCCTGTAGCATTAAATCTATTTAAGAACCAGCCTTTAGATACTGGTTTTTTACTGTTCTGAGAAGCTTCTTTAATTTTATAGTTTGCTATTTTATTTTCAATATTTTTAAACCAGTCATCTATGAAGTTTGGTAAGGTAGTTTCTTTGCGTTCTTCGTTAGTGTAAAAAATATCATACCATGTAGAGTGAAAATCTAGTCCTAGTATAACTACTGATTTGTTTTTTTTTATTTTTTTTTCTATAAAATTTACAGCATGTTTTATTTCAGGTTGGTTGTAATAAGACCAATCCCTGTTTAAGTCAATCCCATTGGTGTTATGTCTCCAATGACCCAGGTCTACTCCATCTGGATTCATTATAGGAAATGCTATTATTTGATATTTGTCTAAGAATTTTTTTGATATTTGTGTGTCTTCTAGTATTTTTCCAATAAAATATTGAAATGCATAATAACCGGTTGTCTCTGGGGGATGCTGTCTTGTTAGCAGTACAATAATATCTTTTTGATCATGTTTGCTATTATCTGAAAATAACACAGGTATATCTCTGCCTAAGTCTGTTTTTCCAACTGTTTTATAGTTCAGGGTATTGCTGTTTTTCTTTATCATTTCCTGATACCATTTCTTCACATCCTTTGATGATTCTATTTTTTGAGCAGCTATTATTTGCGGGATAGCCGATAATTCTAGTTTAACTAGGGTATTATTTTTTTTATTAAGTATTTTTAGTGTATCAATTAAAGACCACTTATTATTTATTTTAATTTTTGGTCTGTATCTATGGGAGTATCCTGGTGGATATTTAAACGAGAGATAAATAGTTCTTGGAACTTTAGACCAAATAGAAAATGCGTAATAGGCACTGTTATTTATTGGAGTATTTTCAGGAGTAATATATGCAACAACTGTACTATCATTAAGTTTTTCAAAGTTGTTTAATCTAGCACCATCAAATTGGTTACTTGCATAGATATTTAAATTTTTAATTTCGAAAGTTCTTTTTGTTTGTATTTCAATTGATTTGTTATTCGTGTCTATATAGGTTTCAAATATTACCTTTTTCTTTGTTTGGCAGCTTATTAGTAATATGAGTGAAGATATATATATTATATTTTTTTTCATGATGCTTTAGTTTATAATAGATTTTTTTTAATTTACTAAATATTAAAAAAGGCTATCTAAATTAATAGATAGCCTTTTTTTTTAAAATATTAATAATTTGATATTAATTATTAATAGGAGTTTTATCAAATAAAGTAGGTAATGGTGATGGCGTATTAGGGTTTGCATCAATCTCTATTTGGGGATAAATAAATCTTTGTGGAATAGTTGTTCCCGTTTTCGGTGGAATATTTAACATGTTATTTGTACGTCTCACATCATGAAAAGGTTGTAATTCGCCAATTAACGTTATATATTTTTCTTCAAGAATTTCCGTTAATAGTGCAGTGCTTCCAGAAGCAGAGGCAGTTAAGGGAAAGCTTGCGTTATACTCTGCAGCTAAATGCGTTCTTACTGCATTAAAAGCAGTTACGTCGCTACCGTCTCCAATACGATTTGCAGCTTCTGCTTCGATTAACTTCACTTCTTCGTAAGAAATCATATTCATTGGAGCTGTTTCTGCAAAATACCCCGTATTGGTAACATTTAAGATTACGTTATCTGTTCCCGCAATAGGATTGAAGTAATGGGCATACCTGTCGGAATCACCAGGAGTTGTAATTGCACGAGCGGTAGTTCCGTTTAGTAGTTTTACCAAGTGAGAATTTGTAGCTCCTAAGTATCCATCCCTTTCGTCTACAGTAAATTGAAAGTATAAATTTTCTGTATCACTAGAAGAAGTATGCTGAGTCATTAAACTTCCAGCTGAATCACTAATACCTTTTTTCGCATTTGCTAAGGCATTTGTGTAATCTTTGGCAATTAAGTAGTATCGAGCTTTTAGTGAGTAAGCAATTTTTGCCCAAGTAGTTCCAGTTGATAACCTGTTTCCTCCATATAAAGATCCAGGCGCATTTGATACGTTTGTAATGGCATTATCTAAGATAGTTTGCACACCGGATAGGACATCAGCTTGCGCGTCATATTTGGGTGTTGAAGTATTGTCGGGATCAATTGCTTCTGTAAAAGGGATATCTCCAAAAAGAGTAGTCATTTCACCGTAGATTGCTGCTTCACATATTTGAGCAATACCTGCTAGTTTAGCATTTCCATTGTCTAAAGCTAACTTTTCTGTTAACTTAGCTTGTGCAATTCCACTTACGTATGCATTTTCCCATAAATCATCATAATCTCCAGCGGTTGTAGAGTATTGGTTTACAACATTATATTGTCTGTCTTCACCAGAAAATTGATTCATGAATATTCCTGCATATCTTGCACCGTTACTAGTTGCTAGGTGCATCCATCCTAATTGTGCTTGTCCAATAATCAATTCAGGAGGTGCACTTGAAAATTCGTTTGGGTTTGTGTTTAAATCCTCAGTATAGCTTTCGCAAGAAATTACAGCGATGCTTACGAATAGGATTAATAAATAATTTATTTTTTTCATTGTTGTATAGTTTAATTAATTAATGATTAAAATGAAACTCTTATTGAACCTAAGAACGATTTGGTTCCTGGATTACTAAAGTATTCTAACCCTCTACCTTTAGAGGCTCCTGTTAAGTTGTTGTCAGGATCAAATCCTTCAACTTCAGTCCACAAAAACAAATTTCTTCCAGTAAATGTTAAGTCAATACTGCTTATTTTTGTTCCTGTTAATAATTTAGAAGGTATGCTGTATGCTAAAGAAAGTTCTCTTAATCGAGTCCAAGAAGCATCTTCATGGAAAGGTTCTCCAACATCTCCAAATCCTCCACCATTACCTTGCCACCATCGTTCGTCTACAGCAACATTTCCGGCACCAAAATCTTGTTCAAATCCCCTGAAAGTAGTTCCTGCAGGTATTGTTTGTCCTGCATTATTTACAAGATCTTGAGAAGCTACTGTTTCTACTGCAGTGTCTGGGTGTATTCCAAACCAGTAAAGAACACCTTTTGTCCCATTCCAAACATCATTTCCTTGAGATGTTTCTAATTGTGCAGATAAAGTTAATCCTTTGTAAGATATAGAGGTACCGAGCCCTCCTCTCCAATCAGGATTTGGGTCACCAATAAAATCTGCAGTTGGTGAAGCAGTTGGAAAACCATTAGCATCTGTAATGTAAGAACCATCCGTATTTCTTGCATACTTTGTCCCTCTTAATACACCAAATGGTTGTCCTTCAGCAATACCAGATGAGTTAGATGTAAATCCGTTTAAAGAGAAGTAAGAACTTCCTTGCAACGATTCAACTATGTTTTTGTTTTGCGTAAAGTTAACATTCATGTTCCATCTTAAATCTGCTGTATTAATTAATTTTGCAGACAAGTCAATTTCAATACCTTTATTCGTAAGTTCTGAAGCGTTTAATACTTGGTTTGCATAGCCTGTTGATGGGGGTAAGTCTAAGTTTAAGATACCACCTTCTACCTTGTTACTATAATACGTAGCTGATAATGATAATTTATTATCAAAAAAACGAGTGTCAAAACCAATTTCATATTCTGTTTTACGCTCTACACCTAAGTTTGGATTTCCCCTTGTAGATGATTGTGATAGTGGGTTTCCGTAAGAAGCACCGTCATATCCATCTCCCCATCCAGAGGAAATACCTCCAGTAGAAATAGTTGTCTGAGTACTATACGGCTGCGCTTCAATACCAACTTCTCCATAAGAGGCTCTTACTTTAGCAAAAGACATAAACGATTCTTCTATGTGTTTTGTTAAATTCCATCCAACAGATGCACTTGGATAGAAAATCAATCCTTCTCCAGGTAATGAAGACACATATTCACCTCTACCAGTAAGTTCTAGTAGAAACTCATCATTATAGTCAAGGTTTAAAACCGCAAAGGCGCCTGATTTTCTGGTTGTTTGAATATAATCAGAAACATTCGAGTTTGTCGAAACTGCATTTCCTACATTTAAAAAAATTTCATCAGGATTGGTGAAGTTTGATTCTGAACCCGATAATCTTCTGTAATCATTCTCAAATAATTGTGCTCCAACATTAAAATCTAATTTTAATTTTTCAGCTAAAGTATATCCCCCTGTAACAAAAAGATTTATGTTTTGATTGCTTTCTGATATTCTATCTTCCTCGTATTCACCATTAGTTCCGTCTCCGGCAGATCCAGCAGGTTCGTAACTAAGTCTATTATCTTGGTAGTAATCCATACTATATCTAGCAGTTATTAATAACTGATCATTTATTTTATAGTTTAATTCTGGAGCAATTATAAAACGGTTTACATCATTTAGGTTTTTCTGCTCATTAGTGGTCCATAAAGGATTATTGTAAGAAGGAGAATTGTAGCTAAAGGTTCCTGTTGAAGGATTAAACGTTCTTTTAGAACCTAAAAGTTGTCTGTAGCCTCTATGTGAGTTTGGTGTTGGTATTCCGTCTGAATCTACATGTGTTCCCTTGTAATCTCTGATATCGAAATCTGGTGAACTACGCAGGTATCCTAAATATAATCCATTTAAATTTGAGCCTGTTTGCACACGATTCGATTCAATATTTATATAAGTAGTTGATAATTTCAGTGTAAGTTTATCTGAGAAATCAGTATCGTTATTTAAACGCAAGCTTGTCCTTCTGTAATCAGATGCACCTTTATAGATTCCATCTTGATCCCAGTTAGATAAACTAACAAACGTTCTACTATCTTCACCATTGTAAGTGAAGCTTACATTATTTTCTTGCGTAATACCTGTTTTAAAAAGTGCGTCTCTGTTTATTTGATTGTAGACTTGTCTTGAATTTTTTTGAGTAACAGGGTAATATAGGTTTCCTCCATCTGCTCTAAAGAATTCTCCTGAACTGTCTACGATATCAGCACCACCTGGTCTGTCTGCTATTTTATCACCAAAGGAATTTCCAGTATTAGATAAGCCAGAACCGGTTAGGTGAACGGCTCCCCTAGATCCTTGGCCAAAAATCCCTTGTTTTTCCCATTCAACGTTAATTTGATCTGCGGAGAATCCTGCTTTGTATTCAATATTCCAACGTTTACCATTTTTAGAACCTCTTTTGGTTTTAATAACAATTACACCATTTGCAGCACCTGTTCCATAAACAGCGGCAGCAGAAGCACCTTTTAAAACAGAAATAGATGCAATGTCTTCTTGGTTAATATCGTTTAAACGAGACTGTTGAACTACGCCAGCAGTTCCGCCACCAATAGAATTATTAGAAATTATGGCACCATCAATAACGATTAAAGGGCTACTGTCTCCTAAGATTGTATTCTGTCCTCTAATTTGGATGTAAGCACCTGCTCCTGGATCTCCGGAGTTACGGGTAATGTTTACACCCGAAGTTTTACCTGAAAGTGCTTGTAAAACACCTGCTTCACCAGATTTTTTCAATTGTTCAACTTTTACAATTGAAGTAGAGCTTAAATCGCTGTCTTTCTTTTTTTCTGTTCCTAGAGCAGTTAATACAATCTCGTCTAATAAATTAGCATCTTCTTCCATAGTAACAATATAGGTACTAGGAGACCCAATAGTTATCTCGATAGTTTTGTATCCTAAATACCTAAAAACTAATACATCCCCTGTATTGGCCTGGATAGTATACTTTCCATCGAAATCACTTTCGCTACCATTGTTTGTTCCTTTAACTAGAACACTTACTCCAGGTAAAACTCCTGATTGGTCAGAAACTATACCGGAAATAGTCTTTTCTTGTGCAAAAGAAATCTGCATTATTAACGCCAGAAAAAGCGTTAAAATTCCATTAAATTTTGTCTTCATATTATTGTTTTTTTGAATTAATTATACGCAAATCTCTTAAAAAAAATGTTAAAAAACTATTATTTAACATTTTTTTTAAGAGATTTTTTTGATTTTTGTATGTTTTATTGAGTTTTACGTAAAATTATAATTAACATAGTAAGTAAATATTATTTGATTATAATTTGATGTAATTTTTTAAAAATATAACTTATATATTACCTTTTAGTAAGGTATTTAAAAACTTTTGTTTTAGTTTAAAATATTTAAGATTAGTTAAAATATTTATTTAAATTTTTATAATTTTTTTAGTTAGAATGGTATTACCAGAATAAATTTTAATAAAATAAACACCAGCATATGCGTTTTCAAGAGTAATATTTTTATTGTCAAATACAACCTTTATGAATTTTCCAAGTGTGTTATATATTTCAATCTTATCTATTGAAAGCGTTGCACTAACATAAATAATTCCGGTAGTTGGATTTGGATATATATATATGTTATTTGACAGCTCAAATGGATTAACATTTAATACTTCGCAGGTATTTCCATTAACATTTAATTCTACAGTTTTTGCAGGAGTTAAATCTTTACCAGTAAATGCTGCATAATCTTTAGAAAATTTGATTGCTCTAAATACAAAATTAGCAGATGCTGTTTCTCCTTGATAAAGTAATCCGTTATTGGTGTCTGGATTAATGTACTCCCAAACAATGTTATTGTTACTATCAATTTCAAAGAAATAACCAGAGTCTCCGTCACATATTAACATATTTCCGTTGGGCAGTCTTTGTGCGCTTGATAGTATAGATGAGAAAAAATTTTCATTTTTTATAGGGTCTGTATATGTCCATTCTGATGCTGTTGGGCCATATCCTAATGTCGTATCATAAGCATATACTCCAGTGGCAGTTGTAGTTGGAGTTATCATTTCTATACTTGAATACCTTCTAGAATTTCCATTACTAAAAATAAGTAGTTTACCAGCATCTAATAAGTCATCCGCAATCCAATGCGGGTAATGTTGACTAAATAAAGTCCTACTAGCGGTATCTCCCATTCCATATGATTCCGGGTTGCCCCACCGATATAAGAAATCTCCACCTTTTTCATAGTTGCCACCAGAGTGCAAAGCGGCTTCTGCTGCACTAGTAGAATGATCTATTATGTAAATTTCGCTTAAAAGTCGCGAACTTATAATTATTTGATCTAGATTTTCGTTGTATTGTAAAGAATTTATATGCAACCAATTGGCATTACCTAGTTCTGCGGCGAGATAGTTGAAGTCTAACAATTCAGGATGGTCTTTTACAATACCAAAATTATTTTTCGTATTGTCAAAATCTTGAATTAAGTGATCTTTCATATCCCATTCCCAAATGATATTGGCTTCGTCTGTGCCAAGTATTGGTTCTAATTCGACAATTTTGGGTATAAATATATTTTCATCTAATATTAGAGAAGGATTTCTACCTGCAAGTATTGCATCATTTTTAGACATAACAGTAACAGCTAGCATTAAGATATTCCCATTTGGTAAAGGGTATACATCATGATTTTGCGTAAATTCTGTTGATGAGTAGGTATACTCCCAAAGTAAATTATTGTCCCAGTCAAATAATTCTATTTGACCACCAACGCCACCAAATGTAATTTCTGAATTTTGTATTTTTCCTGTTTTAAGAAGGTTTCCGTTTTCTAACAGGTAAACGGAGGCAGAGGGTTTGAAAGGACTAGTCCATTGGTGAACAATTTCACCGCAGTTATTAATTAGATATGTTTCATAAGATCCTAGGGGTGCAAATAGGGTATAACCATCATAGGCGTCATTGCTATTTAGAATTGTGCCAACAGTATTTTGTCCTGTTACTTTAAAACCTATGAATATAAATAAAATATAAATGTAGTTTTTCATACTTAGATTTAATAAAAAAAAAAGCCACCAAGGATGGCGGCTTTTTAAAATTATATTTTTAAATTATGGACATGCGTTAGTACCACTTGAAACTACACCTTCAGTTGGTATAGATGAATAATCTAATGAACCTGATTCATAAACAGTTCCATCAGGAGCAGTTAATTTGAAATAGTTTTCACTTTCCCATCCTGGGCTACCACCTGTGCCACCTCCAGAAACATATGCTATTGAATATTCAGCAGCATTACTAATAGCGATCAAATGTGTAACATCGGCACCTGCTGGCTGAACATATTGAGTAGTAATACCATTTGTTATAACCTCTATGTATCCTCCATTCCATCCATCTCCATAGGTGTCGTGAGTTATTAAAGTCCAATTACAAGGAAGTCCGAAAACATTTACACTCATAGTACTTGTTTCAGATTCTTGACCATTTGCTGTTTTTTCATATACAGAAACAGTAGCTGTTCCAGGTTCAGAAAAAAATACATTCATTTGAGAAGTTCCTCCAGCTACAGGTTGTGCTTCACCACCAGTTACGTTCCAAATAAATTCTGATCCAGCTCTTGTACCAACTGAGTATAAAGCAGTCTCTTGTTCATAAGAAACTTCAGGTCCGCTAAAACTGAATATTTTAGCGACAACCTTGGATGCATCTTCTCCAAAGTCTACCTCTTCGTCTAAACAAGAAGTAAAAGTTAAACTAACAACCATTAGTGTAATGATTGATATGTATTTATTTATATTATTTTTCATAATGTTATTGTTGTTTTATATTAAAATTATCTCCAGCCTCCATTAGAATAATCTTGTCCAGCTTCACCTGTAGTTCCACCAAAAGTATAACCTTCTTCGCTGTTTGCATCTAAAGATGCTCCAGGAACAGGGAAATGCAATAATGTACCAGTTTGTAAAAGATTTAAACCTCTCATTTCAAAGAAAGCAAGTCCTAAACCAGTTTGCCCTAGTTCAACTATTCTTTCATAATGAATTGCAGCGGCAACATCTGCTTGCACAGCAGCCACATTAGCAAGACTACCTCTTGTAGTTCTTGTACCTGCATTTAGCACAGCAGCAGCACCACTGATATTTCCAGTTCTCATTAAAGCTTCTGCTTTGTATAAATCATTTTCAGCAGATAAGAATTCAGGGTGATAAGTTTCCCAACCTGTATCTGTGTAGCTATCATAACGTTTATAGCGGTAAGAAGACCAATGGTATGTTCCTCTGTTTGCAGGAAAATCTTGAGATGACATATATTCATAATCAGAAGCAAGTCTTGCATCTGCTGAAGTAGCTTCAGGCAATATAGTTTCACCAGCTGGCCAGTAGTCAGGATATGAAGTGTCCATTAAGTTAATAGTACGCAAGTCTACACGCGCCCAACCTGGATAAATCATATAAATTGGCCATTCAGAATACCAAGAATTATAACCATCACCTAGAACAGTAACATCAAAATCTAATCCATTATTTGAGTAACCTAAGATTTTATTCCAATCTAAAGCCGCTCTTTCGCTTGCGTTTCTAGCACTAGTTGCTAATAATCTAGCAGCATAAGAGTTTAAATATTTACTAAATTCTACACTACTATAAGTGTTACCATTAATTTGTGCTTCAGACAAAGTAAAATCTCCTCTATCTGCAGCAATAATTGCTAAATCTATTTTCTGAATAGCAATATTCATAGCTTCAGCATAGGTATATGCTAATCCTTCATTTAAGGTACCTGTTTCATCAGAAACATATACTTTATTAAAAACCTGGGCTAAAGAACCTATTGTAGCCGCTTGACCAAATCTAGCTAGTGCTTCGATTTTATCAATGTCGCTAAAATTACTTCCCGCAATTATTCCTGCTACAAGTCCATTAGAATCTGCTAAAACAGAATACATAGAATTGAAAAAGCTTTCAGTAATTCCAGAACTACCGTAAGTTGAATTATTATCCCAAGCTACTCTTGGCTCACTAGAAGTATCACGCATTCCAGAGTTACCCCAAGAACATGTCATTTGATCAGACATAACTGCTAATGATAATCCAGGACCCGTATAATTGTTTGCTGCTTGATACCAGTTTTGGTATATCTTAAATGCAGTTGCTTCAATACCAATCTGAACGCTTGATGGGTTTTCCACTTGAGGCACATCTAGATCTGTTTCGATATCACATGAAAGGAACATTATCGCGATTGCTCCTAACAAAATAAATTTATTGTTTTTCATTTTTTTCATTTTTTAAAATTTAACTTGAATACTAAATGTGTAAGAAGTCGGATTTGGATATACACCATAATCTATTGCATAATAATTTTGTGTAGCTCCATCGTACTTTTGTACTTCTGGATCCCATCCTGAATAGTTAGTGAAAGTAAATAAATTTCTACCTGTAACACCAAACTTAACAGAGTCAAAAATATTTCCCATTGTTTCACCTTTCAACGTATAAAATAAAGATACTTCTCTTAACTTAACATAAGAACCATCTTCTACCCATTGCGCATTAGTATTATTTGTATCATACAAACCTTGGTAATAACTATAGGTCTTTTTATTTGCTTCTGCTTTTCCAGCTTGATCAACCATAGCATTTCTGTTATCTCTAGTTAACCATTGTCCTTGTCTGTTGTAGATGTCACCACCTTTTTGCCAGTCAAAAAGTGCATAAAAGCTAAGTGCTTTATATCTAAAGTTTGAAGTGAAACCCATTCTAAAATCAGGTGTTTGAGCACCGATTTTTGTAAAAGCATCTGCACCATCTGCATCTTTTAAAACAATAGGAGCTTCAAGGTTTGTTCCAATAGTATTTGCTGCAACAACAATTCCGTCTGAATTTACAACGTAATCTGAAATAGATTCACCAGTAGGTAATTGAGCAGACATTTGATCTAAACTTCTTACGAAATCTCTACCAAACATAGAACCAAATTCTTCACCTTCTTGAATTCTAAACATTTGACCACCATTAGGTCCTACAGTAATAGGATCTACATCTAATTGTGTAATCTCATTTTCTGTTTGTTCAAAACGAACGCCAAGATTCCAAGACATATTTTCTTTTTTAATAACCTTTGATTCTAAACTAAGTTCTATTGTATTGAACTCAACCGTACCAACATTTTGCCATTGTCTATTTGCTCCTCCATTTGCTGGAGCAAAAATATCAACTAACATAAATTGATCTTCAGTTTTTGCTTGAGAATATACTCCTTCAAAAGAAAATCTATTTAAAAAGTCAACATTTAAACCAACCTCTAATTCAGTAGTTGTAGATGGACGTAAATCTGCATTTTCTTTTACTCTGTTTGTTGATAAACCTCCATTAGCTAAGTTTATAATGTCATATTGCCAGCTAAAACCAGGTCTCTGACCAGCAGTTCCGTAAGCACCACGAATTTTTAACTCCTGAACACCAGGTAGTTCAATATCTTTAGAAATACGGTATGCACCAGATACACGGAAATAATCGTTAGATCTGTTTTCAGCACCAAATAATGATGAATTATCAATTCTATACATACCATCTAGGATGTAACGATCTTTATAATCAAAACCTACAATTGCGAACATGTTGTTTGCTCTTTGGTCTGATCTAGAAGAACCAATGAAGATATCATCAGCATTAAAGTTATCTAAAGAAGCAATTCCTGGATATATTAAGTTGTAACCAACTCCATAAAAAGATTCAGAATGATAATCTTCAGCTAAGTAGCTTAATTTACCTTGTATGTTTAAATCACCAAAACTATCAGAATAATTTAAAGTAAACTGTGCTTTTTGAGATAATTGCGTAGAAGATACTTTAGAAAAACTACCATCAGAATAATCAAAGCCCCATGGTGTTGCACTACTTGTTGTGTATGTAGTAGACGGTTCTAAGTCATCACCAATATAGCTATTAGACTCTACAGAATAATTGGCATCTAAATTTAACCAATCGTTAATTTTAAGATTTAAGTTATAACCACCTAAGAATCTGAATTTTTTAGAAAGTTCTCTGTTGTTAGATAAATCATAAACAGGGTTTTCTACAGTTGCAGCCCAAGGGTTCGGTATGAAGTAATAAGGTTGACCATCAGGGTTTGGCGCGCTTACATTTACATCTGGGTCTTGTAAGACAAGATTAAATAATACACCTTCTAAACCTCCACCTGGGGTTTCATTGTTTGTACGGATGAAATTATTACTAGTAGATAGTTTTAACCATTTGTTAATTTTAAAATCCGCATTTAAACGAACTCCATATCTTTCGTAACCACCTACTTCTTTAAAAATACCTTCATTCTGAGTTCTTTCAGCAGAAAAGAAGACATTTGTTGTCTCAGACGCGTCTGCAACTGAGGCATATAATGTTTGATCACTACCTGTTTTGTAAAATATATCCTGATTGTTATAATAAACACCATAAGGGTTATCATTAAATCCGTCAGCAGAGGGAGTTCTTGCTCCAGATAATACTCCTACAGCACCAACACCATTATAATCAGGTGCATAATTTACACCAGCATATGATGTATATGTTCCTTGATTTGCTGCAAAATCATCTGATAATTCATAATTATGAGACTGACTTAAGCTAATTTGATTTTGTAATCTAGAGAAACCCGTATCACTTTTCAAAGTCACTTGAGGTCCAGTTCCTTTTTTACCTCTTTTACTTGTAATAACAATTACACCGTTACCAGCTCTAGAACCATAAAGAGCAGAAGCAGAAGCTCCTTTAACAATCTCGAAAGATGCTATATCTGAAGTGTTAATATCTGCAAGAGTACCTTCTACAATTACACCATCTATTAAAATTAATGGAGATTGGCCACCAAATAAATTGGTTGCACCTCTTAATTGTATGGTTGCTCCAGCTCCTGGTTGCCCAAGATTTGTAACAGTAACACCGGCAACTTTACCTTGTAAAATACTTGCAGCTGAAGTAGGTGGTGCATCTTCTATATCTTTAGAACTAACTGAATTTACAGTTACAGATAATTTTTTCTTAGATGTTGGTCCTGCAACCCCTGTAATAATAATCTCATCTAATAAGCTTGCATCCTCTTCTAGGGTTACATTAATATTATTTGAAGAGCCTACTATTTTTTCAGACGTTTTGTATCCTAAATAGCTAAAACTTAAGATATCTCCTGTTTTTGCTTGAATAGAATATTTTCCGTCAAAATTTGTTTCAGTTCCTGAACTTGTTCCTTTTACAACAACACTTACACCAATTAATGTGCCAGAGGAGTCGGATACAGTACCAGAAATAGACTTTTCCTGTGCAAAGGTTATTTGCACAACGAGCGCCAATAATACCGTTAAAATTCCTTTAAACTTAGTTTTCATTTTATAATTGTTTGAATTAATTAGTATCAAAAGTCTTAATTTTATCTTAATAAAACTATTTTTTAACAGAATAAATATGAATTTATTTGTTTTTTTTTTATCTTTTTTTGATAATTATGTAAAATAATGAGTGATAACTGTCTCAATTATTGTGTTTAAGTAACTTTTATATTTTTATATTACCACTTATTCTTAAATAAAAAGAATATATATGGTTAAAAAGTGAGTGATAGTAAGGGTTTATGTTGTTTTTGTAGTTGTTTCTAGAAATAGGTTTTTTAAAAAAAACACATAAATAAGACGAGAAATATTAATTTAGACTTGATTGTGCTATTATTAGTGTGTTCAAATGATAAGTATTTTAAGAATTATTTATTATCGATTTTAAAATATTATTTTTATCTTCATTACTTTTAAATTTATGCCGTGTTTTTGGCTCTTCCTTTATTTTGGTTCTCTTTTTATTTTTTTAAACTAATTGGAAAATACATGTTGCTGTCATATAATTAAAAAAGAGTAAGTTGTATGAAAGGTATTTGAATAACCTATGCCAATAGTTGCTTATCTTTTTTGGAGTTTTCTTTAGTGCATATAGATTAAAAACTGTAAAGTTTTATTTTTCGAAGAATAATTGGTTGAATAACCTTATTTGTATTTTCCTTTTATTATCTGTCAACACCCTTTTTGAAATTTAAAGATTGTTTAAGAAGGCAGTCTTTGTGTAAAATACCTTTCGTGCTATTTGTAACTGAAGCAACTACTGTTTTTTGAGTCTGAGACAGTAATTGATGTGTTACAGGTTGTGCAAATGGGTTTGGATTATTTTTGATATCTCCAAAATCTATAGAATCAAATTAACTATAAAACACAGAAACACATGGCAATAATGCTATGTTATTTTGTAGTATTCTTTCTTTTAAAAGAAATTTACCCAATTCACAAAAAACTGTGTATTTTTAAAATCTAATGGATTTTTGGTATTTGTGCCAATTGCAGTAGAGATATTAATTTGAGAATTATTGGTATTAAACAAATAGCCAAGGCCAAAGCTGTATAGTTTTTCTTTACTGAGGGTTGTAGAAATTAATGCCAGATCTGTAATCGTGTACAAATAAGAGCTCTTAGATGATTGGTATATAAATTCTATGTTTTGTAATAAATAGTTTTTCACAAAAATACTTTGCTCATTAAAGCCTCTAATAGAATTATTTCCTCCAATTCTAAATAATTCATTATCAAAATAGTTTGTAGAATTTAATAGTGCTGTTTTGTTTCTAAAGTAGATGCTATTTTTACTGTTTAAATCTAACAAATAAGCTAGGGTAGTTGCTATTTTAATTTGCTGAGATGTATTGTCAATTGTTTTTCTTTTTCCAAAGGATGGATTAATATTTAAATAAAAAGTATTATTTCCAAAAATATCATTTTTTGGCACTTTGTATTCATATCCAAACCCTAAAAAGTAATTTTGAAAGGTGTTAATATTATCTAGAGAAACATTTGTTAGGTTTTTAGAATTTTCAGAATTAAAAGAAACAAACAAATTAGAATTATTTCTAATTTGATATTTTAGTGATGTACTTAACTTTGTGTTTAAAAAAGTAGAATCTTGTTTGTATATAGAAAAAGTAAATTCTGGACTTAATTTAGAGTTATATATATAAGGTGTCTTTACTGATATTGAAAATTCTTGTTTTTCGTTTCCAAAACTATTCCATAATAAATTTAATTGTTCTCCTTTATTTAAGATATTCTTCAATTTTAAGTCTAGATATCCATTAAATTGTAATTTCCCGTTTTCTTGAGAATTAAAGTTTACAAGGCCGTCAAAACTACTTCCTTGTATTTTTTTTAAATAAATATATATTAAGGTAGAGTCTTTTTTGAATAATGTTTCAGGAGGCTTTGTTTCAGAGACAAAATCTAGTCCTTTATACAGTTTAGAAATTTCCATCAACTTCTTTTTGTTAAAAGTAGTTTTAGAATTAATATTTAAATAATTTTTAATAAATGATTTTGGAAAATTTTCATATCCTTTAATTATTACCTTATCTATTTTTCTTTTTTTAGAGGTAGTTAAATCAATTTCAGCATATAGTGTCTTATTATCTATTCTTAATTTTTTTAATTTAATTTTAGAGAAAGCATTTCCTTTAAGTTCTTGAAAGGTTGAAATGTCATTTAAAATTTGTTCTAACTGATTTACAGGTATTTTAATATAATTATTTTTGAAGTTATATTTTTGTAGAATTTGGTTGCCGATGCTCTTGTGTTTTAGAAACACAGAATCTACCTTCTTGTCAAGATTTAAATAAGCAATATATTTTTCACCTTTTTTAGAAACGCTGTCTATTCTACTTAAAAAATATCCGTTCATTTTGAGACGTTTCTGAACCCTATTTAATTCAATATACAGAGCTAGAGAATCTGTATGTTTTGTTTTATATTTCATTTTAGAAAGAAATATATTTTCAGTTGTTTTATTTGAATTTATTTCAAGACTAAAATTTTGAGAACATACTCTAGATGTATAACCAAGTATAGCTATTAATAGAAAGAAGGAGATGTTTTTTTTATGCAATAGATAATCTGTTTTTGAATTTCAAATGTATCTAAAAAACAGTTACAATAGAAAGTATAAATACTTTTTTAAAAAATAAGTTACTGAGATTAGAAAGGTTAGAAATTATTTGTACATTTGCAAACTCTGAAAAAAGAGACAAGTTTAATTATAAACGAAAAAAAGCAATTATTTAGTATGCCTACTATTCAACAATTAGTTCGTAAA